>ERZ1673752.1460-NODE-1460-length-32882-cov-35.241509_pt1 | contig 32882 bp, 29 predicted proteins | sample MGYA00580195_ERZ1673752 | MGnify/ENA primary metagenome ERZ1673752 (study PRJEB41218, sample SAMN15661744) | gut metagenome | host: Homo sapiens | place: Canada: London | collected 2015-08-20/2019-03-30 | study: EMG produced TPA metagenomics assembly of...
GCGCTCCCGCAAACTGCCTCTTGACAACTTATAGGAGCGTCGGTTTTGTTTTTGCAATTTTCTGTATGGTCGAAGGTTCGCCATCCAGCCCCGTAATCCGGCATAGTTTTGTTCGCGACGGCACAGCCGCGCGTTTAAGCGCGGGGCCGGTGGGGCATTTTTGCCCCACCGGCCCCATTCCAGAGCTACTCCGGTTTGGTTTCTACCGTGGGAGTCTTGTCCGCTGCGACTGGAGTACGGGCGGTGTCCATAGTCAGGCAGTGCTTGGGGCAGCTCTCGATGCACTCACCGCACACCACGCAGGCGTACGGGTCGATCGACCACGTTCCGCCCTTGCGATCGACCGCGAGCGCACCCGCCGGGCAGCGGCGCGCACACATGCCGCAGCAAATGCACGCGTCCATGTCGTTGACGATGTGCCCGCGCAAGCGCTCGGGCGCCGCCAGCTTCTCCTGCGGATAGCACACCGTGATCGGCTGTTTGACCATGGAACCCAAGGCCGTCTTGGCAAATGTCAGCAAACTCATGCCGCGCCTACCTTTCCGTGCAGCTAATACAGGGGTCGATGGTCAGGATAATCATGGGCACGTTGGCAAGGAGCACGCCCTGCAGCGCATGTGTCAGACCCGCCAGGTTCTGCGACGTCGGCGTGCGCACGCGGAAGCGGTCCAGGTTCTTGGTGCCGTTGCCGCGCACATAGTAATACGCCTCACCGCGCGGCTGCTCAATCACAACCTCGCCGCGCGCGCCGTCGGCTGGCGTAAGCTTGGTGCGCCCGCCGATACCGTCGTGCGGAATCTTATCCACAAGCTCCTTGATGATATCCATGGCCTGCGTGACCTCGGCACAACGCACCTGGCAGCGGGCATAACAATCGCCGTCGGTGGCAACGATGGGCTCAAACGCGGCCAAATCCGCATAGGCGCCGTCACCGAACATGCGCACGTCGTAGTCCACGCCCGAGGCGCGGCCGAACGGGCCGACCATCGACAGATCCAACGCGTCCTTCTTGCTGATCACACCCACGCCATGCAGGCGCTCGCCGCAGCTGTCGTCGTCCAAAAACGTATGCACCAGGGCCTCGTAGTCAGGACGCATGGCATCGAGCGTCTGGACAATGCCCGCCAGCTCGGAGTCCTCGATATCGTGCTTAAGGCCGCCGATCTCGTTAATCGACAGGATCACGCGACCGCCGCACGTGCTCTCAAAGATCTTGAGAATCTGCTCGCGCAGCGTCCATGAACGGTAGAACAGCGCCTCAAAGCCAAAGGCGTCGGCGAGCAGGCCCAGCCACAGCAGATGCGAGTGGATGCGCGAAAGCTCGTGCAAAATGGTGCGGATATACTGCACGCGGCCGGGCACCTCGATGTCGAGCATGCGCTCGCAGGCTGTGGCATAGCCGCAGCTGTGGCCCACGGCGCAAATGCCGCAGATGCGCTCGGCGATGTAGCCAAACTGGTGCATGTCGCGCTTTTCGGTAAGCTTCTCAAGTCCGCGGTGCACAAAGCCGATCTGCGGAATTGCCTCGATAACGCGGTCGTCCTCGATCACCAGGTCCAGATGAAGCGGCTCGGGCAGCACCGGGTGCTGCGGGCCAAACGGAATAACGGAGCGATGTGCCATGGACCTTACGCCTCCTTTTTCTGCTTGTCGCGGGCGGCCTTGGCGGCAAGCGCCGCGCGGACCTTGGCCGCCTTCTCGGGATCCATGGCAGCGAGCTTTGCCTCCATCTCGGCAGCCTTGAGCGCGGCCTTCGCAGCAGCCTCATCATGCTGAGCATCGGAGCCGGCAGCCGCAGCGGGCTGAGCAGCGGCGCCCGCGGCATCGCCGGCGCTCGCAGCGCTCTCCCCTGCAGCAGCCGCAGCCGCGGCAGCCTTCTCGGCAGCGGCCTTGCGCGCCTTGGCCTCGGCGGCGACACGGACCTTCATGGCCTTCTCGCGCGAGGCCTTCACCTCGGGCGTGATAACGCTCATGGGCTCGGCAGTCGAAACCTGGTAGAAAAAGCCCTTAAAGTCGATCTGCATGTCGGTGATGGCAAGACCAAATAGATCGTGCGCTTCGTTTTCAAACGGGAATACCGCCGGATAGTACGAGCTGACGGACGGAATCTCCTGGTACCGATCAATTCCCTCAACCACCAGGTTCTCAATCGCATAACTGCCGTCCTGGGCGATCTGCTCCTGAGCAGCGCGAACGTTGATAAACGTATAGACCAAGCGATACGTGCCGTCGTCGACGTTGCGCTCGGCGTGCATTTGCACAAAGCGCGCGCCGACGCCCTTGAGCGCCTGGACATGCGACAGGAGCTCGTCGATCCCAACGGTGGTATAGATAGCCTTTTGCATTACTCGGCCTCCTTTGCAGCGACGGGCGCGGCGGGCGTCCCAGCGGGTGTGTCGCCAGCCCCCGTAACTGCCACAAACCCGTCCTCGCCCAGCTCAACGCCGCCGTCCCAGGCAGCGGCACCGCCTACGGTAAGCGGGTCGCCGCCGGCGCGCATCACGGCCTCCTTCTGGTCCAGGATGCCGCACGCCTCCACGATGGCATCGATCACGGTCTCGGGGCGAATGGCGCACCCGGGCGCGTACACGTCCACGGGAATCGCGCGGTCTATGCCGCCGATCACGTTATAGGCATCGCGGAATACGCCGCCCGAGCACGCGCAGATACCGCAGGCCACCACGCACTTGGGCTCGAGCATCTGGTTGTAGATCTGGCGCACGACGGGCAGGTTCTGAGCGTTGACCGACCCCGTCACCAAAAAGATATCCGCATGCTTGGGGTTGCCGGTGTTGACCACGCCAAAGCGCTCCGCATCGAACAGCGGCGTGAGCGAGGCCAGCACCTCGATATCGCATCCGTTGCAGCTCGAGCCGTCGTAATGAATAACCCACGGCGAGCGCGACATTTTATGATCCATGGATGCCGCCTCCTAAATAAACACGTCGACGAGGATGGGCATAAGGTTGAGCAGGCCAAACACCAGCGCCACGCCCCATCCGAGCTTAAAGCAGCTGCGCCAGGTGCTGCGTGCGAAGGTGTTATCGATCAGTACCTCGACAAAATACGTCGCGACCATCACGACCAGGGCGACCACCCAGCTCACCGGGTTGTCCCAAACAAAGAACATGCCCACCCACATCAAAAACAGCACGGTCTCGCACCAGTGCATAAGGGTCATCTTGGCCAGCGTGCCGCCGCTCATCTCGGTGGCGACGCCCTGGACAATCTCCTGATGCGCGTGATGCGAGTACGAAAGATCGAACGGCGACTTGCGCAGCTTGATGGTAAGCACCGCGAGCAGCGCGAGGAAAATGGGCGCGCTGTACACGATGATGGGGGCTGACTGCCCCGTCACGGCAATGGAATCGAAGCTATCGGTGGCAAGATACAGGCCCACGCTCATCAGCAAAACGGCGGGCTCATAACTCATAACCTGCAGCAGCTCGCGGTCGGCGCCAACCTGGGCAAATGGACTTTGCGTCGAGGCGGACGCCAACACCACAAAGATCGCGGCGAGCGTCACCATAAAGGCGCACAGCAGCGTGTTGGAGCCCGACACAAAGATGCCGCCGCCCACGACGGTAAAGATGAGCGCGCATGCCATATAGGTATCGTCCATGGTGTTTACGCTGGCAGGGGCCTTGCGCAGCAGCTTGGCAACGTCGTAGAAGGGCTGCATCAAGCGCGGGCCCACGCGGCCCTGCATGCGGGCCGAAAGCTTGCGGTCAACGCCGTCAATCAGGCCGCCCACAAGCGGCGCCAGCAAGGCAAACGCCACGGTGCCAATAAATATGCCCACGACACCCGAACCTTCGAAATACTTACCGCGCAGCACCGAGGGCGCGCTCATGGCAAGCCGCTCGGGCCCAATCCACGCGCAGCACAGCAGCGCAAACAAGATAATGCTGCAGCACACGACGCTACCCGCGGGGCTAATACGCTTCTCGCCAAGGGCGTCCTCCGAATACCAATTGCGCTTTTCGGCCTTCACCTCGTGTCCCATCGAGCCGCGGAAATGGCGGTAATTGTCGGTTCCCACACCCGAAAGATATACGTTTACGTGCGGCTTGTTGCTCACGCGGAATGAAGTCAGCAGCACCACGGCGATAAACGCCACGATAACCACCATCAGATACATGGCGTCCTTGCCAATAACGTACGGCACGCGGCCAAACACCATGGCCAAGTAAGGCGACACCAGACCGCTCGAGATAACCGGAAACGCCACGCAGCACAGAATCAGCAGCGCGGCGATGGTGTTGAGGGTCATCCATTCGGTCTTGTGGACATTGACCTCAACGTTTTGAGCCGTGGGGTCGACGCCCGAAAGCTTGGCAAGCCATTTGCCCCAGAAGAAGAACGTCGCGGCCGAGCCAAAGGCCAGCACCATGATCATGAGCACGTTGCCGGTCTGCGCAAACGCCACCAGGGCGCCCCACTTGGACACGAGCATGCCAAACGGCGCCACAAACATGCCCATGATGCCCAGCATCATCAGGCGCGTCAGGTGCGGCATGCGGCTGAACATGCCGTCCATGTCCTCGATATCGCGGCTGCCGATATGATGCTCGGCCGTGCCCACGCACAGGAACAGCAGCGACTTGGCCACCGTGTGGAACAGGATCAGGAAGATGGCCGCCCACACGGCCTCGGGCGCGCCGACACCCAAGCAGGCACTGATGAGGCCCAAGTTGGAAATGGTGGAGTACGCGAGCACGCGTTTGGCGTTGCTCTGCGAGATGGCCATGAGGGCAGCGAGCAAAAACGTGATGGCACCCACACTCGTGACCATAAAGCCAGTCACGGGATAGATAGCATAGAGCGGGCTCAGCTTGACCATTAGGAACACGCCGGCTTTGACCATGGTTGACGAGTGCAGCAGGGCGCTCGTGGGAGTGGGGGCAACCATGGCACCCAACAGCCAAGTGTGGAACGGCATCTGTGCGGCCTTGGTGAGTGCGGCGAGCGACAACAGGATGACCGGCATCACCAGCAGTGCGGATTGTGCGGTGCCGGCGCCGGAAAGCTCGATCATGCCCGAGATGGTCAGCGGCATGCCGTTAACGTGCAGAAACATAAGGACCGCCAAAAACGCGATGCCGCCCAGCATGTTGAGGATGATCTGGGTAAAGGCGTTCTTGATGGCCTCGGGCGTGCGCGTGTAGCCAATCATAAGGAACGAGCACACGGTGGTGATTTCCCAGCCGCAGAACAGCCACTCAAGGTTGTCGCTCGTCACGATGACGAACATGGCCGAGAGGAACAGAAACATAAGCGCCAGGAACTGCGGGCGACGGTCGGGCGCGGTCTGCCCGCGCAGCGCAGCCTCGTGCTCGTCATGGGCCTGGAAGTCCTTCATGTAGCCCAGGGCATACACGCAGATTAGGCTGCCGACGATACCGACGGCGAGGACCATGATCACACTCATGTAGTCCAGGTAGAGCGGCGTCGCCGTGACGGCTTCGGCCGCGGGCAGCGTCATGGCTGCAAAGGCGAGCGAGCCCACCAGCTGGACTATGCCGAGCACCGTGGTGAGCGCGTTCCTGTATTTGTACGCGTTGTACAGGATGACGGCGCACAGAATTACGTCGATGACGGAGCTGATGATCGAGAGCACATGCGAGGTGCCGGAGGCAACCTCAAAGCTCTGCGGACCCATGCCAAAAAACATGACGGCGACTACAACTGTCACCGCCATAATAATGCCGGAACCTATGAGCCCCACCGCATCGCGGGCGCGGTCGCCGCGCGCGAACAGCATGCCCAGCGCCGGTACCAGCGGAAACAGGGTAAGGAAATACAGTAGCGTCATACCATCACTCCCCCATGCAAAAACGCTGCAATTGTTTAACGTTATAGCTCAATTGATGAGTAGCGGCAGCGGGTTTTCGGTCAACTGGGGAGTTTTAGGCGTACGGAGTAAGGGCACGTCCGCTTTGGAGCAGAGAGACGACGCTCCCCCAATCGCAGCGACAGGCGCGCGGGCCACTGTGCGCGGTTTATTGGCCACTTTGGAGGATGTCCCGATAGGCTCGCGCTAGTCCAAAAGTTGGCGCGGCAAGAAAAATGCGCCCCCGTGGGCGCACCATCCCGTTTGCTATTCCGCCTTTTTAACGCGCGGCTTATCGACCAGTGCGGACTCACCGCTCTCGCGGTACTGACGGCACCAAGCCTTGACCGAAGACTCGCTGGGAATCTTGTGCTTGATCATGGCCTCGCGAACCGTTAAGCCGTTTTCCAAGCGATCCTTAACCACGGCGAGCTTAACTTCGTACGAATAGGTGTGATGATGCGAACCGGCATTGAGAACGGCGTCGGCACCGCCCACGGCATACGCGCGGGCCCACTGACGAGCCGTGGCCTGGGGAATGCCAAGCTCCGCAGCGAGGGCGCGATGACCGACCCCCTCTTGGAGGATCTCGACGGCGCGCTGCCTAACCTCGGGCGCATGCGTGCGAGTCCTAGTTGCTTCCGACATACCTGCCACTTCTTAGCCTTAACCGTTAATCTGCTTTCTTACGTGCAAGTTAGATAGTAGCATTTTACTGTTTGCTCAAAGCAGTTAATTAAAATAGACGCGGCGTTATCTGGGCATTTGGCACCAAATTACGACATTTCTTTATCGATTATTTACGCTGGTAGCTGACTCGCAGCTAATCGTCATTCGCTTGTCAACAAAATTGGCATCTCTTTATGTCCTTTGGTATAGAAGATATAGTTATTAACCCCTCCCCCAATAATTTTGAGTAATCTGCAAGGCAGTAGACGTCCTCACTCCTCATGATTACCGCGCATTGCCATCCACCGGAGCAAAACAAAAGGGCGGGACCTGCTGCGCTTGCAGGCCCCGCACCGATTGACACCCGACGGGACGCAGTCGGGCGAAACGGATCCGTGCTACCGCCCCGCCTGGCCGCGAAGTTAACTACAGCTCGTTGGCCGCGTGATATGCCGTGCGGATGGCGCTGGCAATGTCGGCGGTGCGCTCGCCCGAGCAGTCGCCCACGCAGGTCACGGGCACCGTTACGCCGTCCAGGTCAAACATGTTGGCCTTGGAACCCACGGCCATCACCACGTAATCGCAGGCGATCTTCACCGGCTCCTCGGCGCCGTCTTCGGCGGTACGCACAGCCTCCACGCCCTCGTCGGTAATGGCGGTCAGGCGGGTCTTCACGTGCTGCTCCACGTTGTGCTCTGCAAAGTCGCTCATGATCAGTGGCAGAATGGTCTCGGACTCGCCCGCGGCAATCTTGTCGAGCATCTCCACGATCGCCACCTCGCAGCCGTGCTGCAGCAGGTACTCGGCAGTCTCGGTGCCCACCAAGCCACCGCCAATGACGGCGACGCGCCCGCTGAGCTCCACCTTGCCGGCCAGCACGTCCCAGCTCGAGACGACCTTCTCCGAGTCGGCACCCGGAACGGGGATGACCACGTCGTGCGCGCCCACGGCAACAATCGCAGCGTCGGCGGCGTTGAGGTCCTCAGCGGTAGCGACATGGTTGAGCTCAACCTTCACGCCCAGGCCAGGCAGAATCTTCTCGTAGTACTCGACCGAGCGCATAATCTCGTCCTTGCGCGGAGGCGCGGCCGCCAGCACAATCTGGCCGCCCAGATGATCGCTCGCCTCGTAGACGGTCACGTCGTAGCCGCGCTTGGCCGCCACGCGCGCGGCCTCCAGGCCGGCGATGCCGCCGCCCACCACGGCGATCTTCTTGTCGCCCTGGCCCGGCTTGATGGCGATGGTCGCCTCGTCGCCGTTCTCGGCATTGAGCACGCACGAAATGTACTTGCGGTTTTGAATCGCATCGACGCAACCCTTGTTGCAGTTGAGGCACTCGCGGATGGGCTCACCCGTGGCGGCCTTCAGCGCAATGTCGGGGTCGCACATGAGCGAGCGGCCATAGGCGATGATGTCGGCGGCGCCGTCTTCCAGAATCTTCTCGCCGGCCTCGACCGAAACCACGCGGCCCACGGTTGCCACCGGCACGGAGACCAGGGCCTTGACGCGCTCGGCCACGGGCAGCGTCCAGTTGTAGGGCATGGCGCCCATGGGCGGAATGGTGTCGCCCATGTTGCCGGTGTGGTTGGCCTGTGCAACCTGGATCATATCGATGCCCGCGCCCTCGAGCAGCTTGGCAAACTCGCAAGCCTCGTCGGGCTGCAGGCCGCCCTTGCCGCGCGGCGTGCCGTCAGGGTTCTCCATGGTCACGGGGAGCTTGTACTCCACCATCAGCTGCGGCGCGGCCTCCTTAATGGCGGCGACGACCTCCAGCGCGTAGCGAACGCGGTTCTTGAACGAGCCGCCGTATTCGTCGGTGCGCTTGTTGAGAATGGCCGAGCACAGCGAACCCACCAGGCGGTCGCCGTGGACCTCGATGGCGTCGATCCCGGCCTGCTGTGCGCGAGCGGCCGAGGCGGCGATGGCCTCCTTGATCTGGGTGAGCTGCTCAACACTCGCCTCGTTCACAAAGTGTTGCATGTCGTGGTGCAGCTTGGCGTATGCCTGCTTGCGGATCTCGTTGGACTCGGCCATCTTGGCGGCAAAGGTCTCCTCGTCGCCGGCGGCCTTGGCCTCCTGCGCGACCTTGGCGGCGGCCATGGAGCCCATGACCATGCGACCGACGCCGGGCACGTCGTACTCGGGGTGGAACAGCTGCAGCGCGACCTTGGCGCCGTGCTTGTGGACGACGTCGGCCAGGGCCTTAAACGTGGGGATCTGGGCGTCGCTCGCCAACTTGGGCGTGGGGCTTGCGGTCATGACGGGAGCGACGTCACCGATAACGATGTAGCTCACGCCGCCACGGGCCAGGCGCTCGTAAAAAGCCAGGCTGCGTTCGCCGATGGAACCGTCGCGCTCCTCGTAGCCGGTGGTCAGCGGCGGGAACATAATGCGGTTCTTGAGCTCAAGGGGGCCAACCGTAATGGGCTGGAGCAGCTTGGATGCAGGTGTGGTCATGGACATTCCTCTCTTATAGGCGCGGCGGCGATGATGCCGCGTAGTTGTCTAGAGGATATGGCATGGGGGCACGGCGGCACAACGGAAATCGGCGAATATCAGGTGGCGGCAGGTGGATGGGGCGGGACGGCCCGTCGGTTTGTCTCAATCTGTAACAGTTACTCGGCAAAACCGGGTCTTACTGTTACAGATCGAGATATTCCTCTCGACCCATCCTCAACAATCTAGATCTGTAACAGCTAGGCCCACTTTTGACCCCTACCTGTTACAGATTGAGACAAACCAAACCCGCCTGCCGGAAAATCTCAATCTGTAACAACAACTCGGCAAAATCCGTCCCTCGTGTTACAGATTTAGACAAACCGTCCGGGCGGGAACTCAACATCTCAATCTGTAACACCTAGCCGTCCAAATCGGGTCTAGATGTTACAGATCGAGATTTTGTTTGAGAGGTTGAGAATTGGACCGAAAGCACGGTCCCGAAATAACAAAAAAGCTCGCCGGCTAGGCCGACGAGCTGTAAGTTCTTGGTCGCGGGGGCAGGATTTGAACCTACGACCTCCGGGTTATGAGGGCGGGGCGGCTCTTTCTCTATAGAACCTATTATACGTTTACGCAGGTAAATAGCTGTATCATGCATTTATTATCGAGCATTTTTATCTGCTCATTATCTGCTCATATCATCATTCTGAGCATATTCTGATCGGATTCCGCCGCCATATTTGAACAGCTTTAATATCACCCCTGCTGATTAACAAACAACCAATACGCAAGTCTGCAAATGACACCTATGACGGAAATGACAGCTTCAATGGGATATGCCCGACGCCGTCACGCTTTCGCGGTTTTGGCGATAAACAGGCCCTTGCCACAAGAGTCACCCGCTTTTACTTCGATTAGCCCGGCGGGGTTGTTCCAGCAGGCACCACGATCGGCGTCTAGGGGAGATACGCCCCAGTAAGCGCAGTTGTAGCATTTTCTGGCCCCGTCATTAGGCTGCAAGATATCACCGAGCTCGTTAGCCGCCCTTCGCTGCCACTCATCGTTTGTATGAGTGTAGATATCGAAGGCCTGGTCGTTCTTGTGACCGCTCATGCTCTTCGCGGTCCGCCGGTCCACTCCACAGTCACGGCTCAACAAGGTCACGTATGTATGCCTGAACCCATGAAACTCGAAGTCATCGGGTATCGGATACTCGAGCCTTGCCGAATCGAACCAACGTGTGAAAGACCGCTGAAGGATGTGCTTTGCATTTCTGCTGTTCACAATGGGCGCGTCTTCGCTCCAGCGAAGGCCGAGGTTGTCCGAGTAAATGCGCCTTTGGATCTTCTGCCACTCATCGAGGACCGGTATGAGCGGCATCGGAACAGGGACTCTCCTGTTGTCTTCGTTCTTCGTCGACTTGTACGTCTGCTTCTCTTTGTTCAGCGCTTTAGTTACAGACAGCACGCCGCCTTCATAATCTTGCCAGGTCAACGCGAGCATCTCGGAAAGTCTAAGCCCGCAGTTCAGCGCAAGCAGCACGCCAATGGCATGCGCCTCCGGAGGACGGCTCGTTATGTAGTTAAATAGCGCCTGGGCTTGAAATAAAGTGAGTGCTACCTTCTCCTCGGTATCCCTTTTGGGAGCGTCAATCGAATCGCAGGGGTTCTTGTCGATGTAGCCCCGCTCGACGGCGTCCTTGAGCAGCTGCCGCAGAAACGCATGACTTTTCTCAATCGTCGTTCCGGAGTAGACCTTGCCGGCAAGGTTATCGTCCCCCGGACTCCCCATGCAGGCATATGCCTCATCGATGACGAAGGGCGTCACCCGCCTCAGAGGCAGATCGCCGAGGTACGGCCGGAGTCTTGCCCAGGCCTCGCGATTGCTTTCGATGGTCCTCTCCTGGACCTTTCGCCGTTTCTCCCGTTTCTCGATATAGGACCTGGCGAATCCATCGAGCGTGAGGACGTCGCCCTCGGAATGCCCTTTTGCCCTGCGTCTCCACTCGGGCACGTCTTGGGGAAGGCCCCCGTGATAGACATAGTCGTTGATGGCCTTGATCAGCGCGATGGCCTCGGCCTCCGAAGCGACCTCTTCGCGGTATTCGTCGTAGCGCTTCTTGCGATCATTCCAACCGAGTGGGTACTTTACCTGCCAGGAGCTGCCACCCGCCCTAGACGCGTAGCTTCCCTTGTTGCGGGGCACCGTCGCCATGCTACCGCGCCTCTAGCGAAGAAAGATAGTTGCCACGCCGGCGGCGGCAAGCGCGAGCGCCGCGAACAGAAGCCCGAACCCGATCGACGACACAGCCAAGTCGCGCCAAGACGCCTCGACCATCGAGCCCCGGTCCCCGAGCTTCCTGCGGACCACTTGATACAGCAAGGTCGCGGTGGCGACCGCCACCCACACCGCGCCCGCAACGACAAACGGATTCATCTAGAGCCCCGCCTTTCGATTCGAATACTGCGTCCTGCACGACGGGGAACAGAACTCGCGCCTCTTCCCCCTGGTTTTGACTAAAATGCCGTTTCCGCAATTTTTGCACGTCGTGGGGACACAGCCGTATCGGTAGAATATGGCCCCGAACATCGCCGCCGCCGTCGAGTGAAAATGGTACCTGGGCACCGGCACATCGTCGAAGATCGAAGGCCCGCCTACAGACCATCCAAGTGGATCGCCGTCCTTCGTCGTCAGCCCGGCCAGCATTTTGGCAACGGACTCCACGAAGGCTATGGCCTCGTCTCTCTGGGCACCCCCGTCATCGATACCGAGATACAGCTGGGTCTTCTCGACCTCCGGCTTCCAGCCGATGTCGAAAAACGGTGCGCCCTCGCCGGTCTTTATCTGCGCGGTTATCAGAACCGCGTTGGGAACCGATCCGAAAAGAACCTTACTCTTTCTCGGCCTAAGATCGAGGATGCGCGTCTCAAGCGGATTAATGACCATATAGGAAAAGACGTTCTTGAACCACTTGGTCGAGTAGTTGAGAGTCATATCGAAGGAGGAATTGTGCTGGAATGGCAGGACGTAATAGGAATCCTTGAGCTCCCCAGTAATCCACCAGCGACGTTTCTTTTCGAAACGCTTGAACCCGCTTTTCTCAAGGACGTTCTCATGCCCCGACTTGATGTTTGCGATCAACCTGAGCAGAACCGAACCGAGATTTCGGCATAGGACGACGTCCCTCAAGGGTTCAATCACAACGACGCAGTCGGGATCTTCTTCCCGCCATTTCTTCAACTCGTCAAGGCCGTTGGACTCAATAAGTCCATGACGATTAAGGTCGCGCGCAATGGAGGCCTGAGATGGATAGAGCGACGAAGCGCTGCCCGTCGTAGACATCCCTTCGAGGCACAGCTGGAGATAGAGGAAGTCTTCGTCACAACGCGTGAAACCACGCTCGCCGCCGACGGACTCCTCCACGACCTCGATGGCCTCGTCGATAGACAGCCGCCTATTCTCCTCTTTATAGATGCTGCGGTCGATGAGGGGACCAGACTCCGAAATGGCCGTGACGAGCTCGTCGAGAGTGCCCCAGCGCATGAGACGCTCCGCAAGTTCGAAGTCCATTGGAGCCGACTTCTCCGCCGCCTCAACCCCACGAACCACCTCGACCAGGGAGTGGAATCCGGTGCTTCGGTTCCTCGCGATGAATACTTTTCTAGCCATTACTTAATCAACTTTCTAAATAAAGCTTTATAGCGATGTTGGTTTCAACTTTAGCCTTTATCTATGTCTCATTTCAATTTGGTTTTTATTTTTCTTTGTTTCTCTTTGTTAAGAGCGTACAATGGAATTAATGAATAGAGAGGAGGTATATATGGACAAGCTCCTGTCTCTCGCTGAGGCAAGCGAAATTATGAATGTGAGCTATTCCAAGGCTCAAAAGCTCGCCAAGGCCGGTGAGCTGCCGTTTCGTAAGCTCGGAAAGACGTGGTACATCGCCCGCTCCGCGCTCTACCGCGAGCTCGGGCTAAAGGAGCCCGACGACCAAAAGGAGATGGCCGGCGTTGGCTAGCTTAAAAAAGAAAAACGGGTGCCCTCCCGCCAAGAAGCAGCACCCGTTCGCGGTTTGCAAACCGCATGGTTCATATTACATGCTCCATGCGGCCCATACCCACAAGGAGTACAAATGGACTACACTGCCTACTTTGCGCACGCCGAGCGCGTAGCGCGCACGCTGGAAGCTCACGGCCTCCCACGCAATCCAACCGACGACGACCTCCTCGCCTTCGCCATCGAGCAGGCGGACCGCATCGATGCGCTCTGCGCCGCCCTTGGCGTCGAGATCGTCACCGACTATCGCGGCCGCTATCGCGTCATCCGCACGGAGGCGGTGTAGGATGCCTGGCGACCTTGAGGTCCGTTCCGCACAGGACCTGCTCGACAGCCCACTCGCAAGCGTCACCTGGCTCGTCGAGGAGCTCATCCCCACCGGCCTCGTGGTGCTCGCGGGCACCCCTAAAGTCGGAAAGAGTTGGTTCAGCCTGGGACTCAGCGTCAGCGTCAGCACCGGCCAGCCGTTCCTCGACCATGCCACAGAACGTTCCGGCGTTCTCTATCTGTGCCTTGAGGACACGTACGCGCGCATCCAGAACCGCCTGTTCCATATCGTCGATGTCGCCAACGACGACCTCCAGTTCGCCATCATGGCCGACAAGCTCAACAGCGGCCTCATCCTTCAGCTTGAGTGCTACGTCTCCTCCCACCTCACAACCAGACTCATCATTGTCGACACACTCCAAAAAGTACGCGTTGCCAGCGGAGACAGCGTCTATGCGTCCGACTATCAGGATGTCGGCCTGCTCAAGGCATTCGCCGACAAACACAGCCTGTGCGTCCTGCTCGTCCATCATACGCGCAAGATGGGCGACGAGGCGAATGTGTTCAACACGATCAGCGGCTCAAATGGCATCCTCGGCGCAGCGGACGAGTGCCTATTGCTCGCCAAGGACGCGATGTTCGATGGCAAGGCTAGGCTCTCCATCACTGGACGCGATGTCGACCTAGCGGAATACAAGCTCGCATTCACCGACTGTCGCTGGCACCTTATCGAGCAGACCAGCCGTGAGGAACTGCGCGAGCGCGAGGTTCCGGTATGCGTGCTCACCGTCCTCGACTTCATGGCTGCGCGGCCCGGCGCCTGGGAAGGTACCGCCACGCAGCTTATCGAGGACGCCAGCCTCACCGATGCAACGCCCGCCGTCCTCGCGAAGCGGCTCAACGAGCACCGCGCATTCCTCGCCGAGCGAGGAGTCGAGTACGGGTTCCACCGCACCGCGACAGCGCGGCTAATCACTCTCGCACACATTCTCGCCCGAGACTAATCGACCGGCGGGGCCAGCCACACCCGGTCCCGCCGCATCATCAAAAGGACCTGTTATGGAATTCAAATCCCTGAAACTGTCGGACGGTCGATTCGAGATTGCCCCGAAGTTCACCATCGAGCTCAACCCCGAAGCAGCCGAAAAGCGAAAGCATGCCTTCTTCGCCTGGCCTTTCGCACCGTCGACCTACCCCGACATCCCCTCGATCGATGCGATCGTCCAGGATGAGATCCCCGGCACACTCTTCGCCTACTATTGCGACGAGCCCGACCTCCCCATCGTCACCTATCGCGGGATCCCCGTGACGCGCGGGGACTACGATCGCCTTGAAAGCGCCTATCTCGATCTCATGGCCCTCATGTTCGAAGCCCGTTCCCGCACACCCTTTGCCGACGCCCCGTTTGCGTTCGCCTTCATGCTCTGCGACAGCATGGGAGGCGACCGCCGAGTAGGCGTGTCCCATGTGTTCGTTCCCACTGGCGCGGCGGGGCGCAATGAGTAGCCCGCAAAGGTCGGGCCGCATCTACGTCAGAGTCACCTCGCAGGAGCGCGCCGCCATCGCGCGGCGTGCCAATGCGGCTAGCTTGAGCATGAGCGAGTACCTTCGCCGACGCTCGCTCGTCGACGGCGACCGACCCATAATCGCCACCGACCCCGAGACGCTGAAGCTCCTGTATCGAGATTTTCGACTTGCCGGGTCGAACCTGAACCAGTTAACGCGCGAGGTCCATATCACCCACGACCCCGGTCGGATCGCCCCGTTCCTCGATGCCGCGCTCATAAAGGTCGGAGACGCAGCCGACGCCGTCTCGGACTTCCTGACTGATGCCCGGAACGTCTAGGAGGAAATCCTATGCGCAATCTTATGTTCAACGCTGTCCTCTCGGCTTCGTTCGCCATCGTCCTTACCGTCGCGTGTTATCCCCTGATAGCACCCGTGATCGCTTGCGCCGCTTCGTCGCTCCCCATCGATTGGGTCGCCTGGCTCGACGTCATCGGTTTCGACATGTGGTCGGTCTTCTGGCTTTCCGGGGCATGGCTCGGTCACATTCCGTTCATGTTCGCAGCGTTCTGTCTCCTGTTTCTCGTTCTCCTCGGCTATACGGTCGCAAAGGACGCCGAACGCAACCGGAACGTCGACGAAGGTATCTACGGCGACGCCCACGTCGTCCGGGGCGCAGTGGAACTCAACCGCCGCAACGATTTCTGGGACGGGTCCGGCGCGCCGGCCAGAGCGGGTTTCGTGCTCGGCGCGACCAAGGGCGGATACTGGTTCGACTCGTCCGTTCCGCACGCGATCAGCATTGGAAAAACGGGGTCTGGTAAGTCACAATTCCAAGTCCTGGAAGATATGCATATGTTCCTGGCAGCCGGTTGGAACGTCGTCTCCACCGGAAAGCCCGAGATCCTTGAGCTCACCGCCGACAAGGCGAGGAAGCTCGGCTACGAGACCATCGTCCTCGACCTGACCGGCTATCCCGGTGCCAGCTCGTACAACCCCATCGGACTTGTCGCCGACGCCGTCGAGGTGGGCGACATTGACGGGGCCGTGAGGACGGCCCGGCAGGTTGCCGTCGACCTCATCCCAATCGGCGGGGAGAAGAACACGTATTTCCCCAAGGCAGCGCGCAACATGCTCGCCGCCTGCATCCTCGTCGTCTGCACGGCCGACATCCCCCGCAGGCAGAAGAACCTCGCGAGCGTCGCCGCGCTTGTGGAGCGCGGGACCGCCGGCGACGACCCGAAGGACCCCTCGGCCCCGCTTAAGGACTACGTCCGCGAGCTCGGGCCGTCGCACCCGGCGTTCTCGCCGGCGTCCGACCTCCTCGGTGACGGCGGCGCGACGACGGCCGGCAAGAACGTCGTCTCGACCCTCAAGGAGGCACTGAGCATCTTCTCGGACGGAGCGCTCCGCGCCGTGACTTCCGAGAGCAGCGTCTCCATTCGCGACCTCATCGAGAGGAAGACGGCGGTCTACATCGAGATGCTCGACGAGGGAGACCCGTACGGGGTCGTCTACACCTGCTTCCTGAACCAGTGGTGGCAGGTGGCGCAGCGGGCGTGCAAGGGGAACGGGGGCCGCATGCCACACGAGACAGCGCTCGTGCTCGACGAGATCGGCAACCTCAACGTCAAGGTCGCGTGTCTGCCGGCCATCGCGACGCTCGGACGTTCGATGGGAATACGCGAGCAAATCTTCGTTCAAAATCTCAAAGAATTGAATGCCTACAATGACCCAGGCGACGGCGGGGCCGGTCGCGACAAGCTGATCGGCTCCATCGGCATCAAGGTCGCTCTGTCTCTCTCCGAGCCAGAGGACTTCAAGTTCTTCACGGCACTCGCGGGAAAGCGGACCGTGCGCTCGATGGGAACGTCTAGCCAGAAAGGCGCAGGGCGCTCCTCATCTGGCACGAGCTACAACGAGGCGGCCGTTCCCCTGATAAACGAATGGGAGTGGCAGAACCGCATCCCCATCCGCGACGGCCTCATCGCGATCAAGGGCGGGGAGAACTCGAAGCCCGGACGTGAGGGCGTCTTCGAATTCCCGCTCGACTACGCCAACAGGACGCCCGCCGGCCCGTTCTTCGGGCTCGGGGACGAGGAGGCCGAGCGCGAGAAACGGGCCGCGTACTACGCCCGCGCGAGAGCCGCCGCAGAAGGCGACGCATATGAAGCCCCGCCCCGTGGTGCCCCGAGTTCGACGCCGGTGGCGACGCATCCGGTGAAGAAGAGACCGCCCCGAACGATCCCACCAAGGCCGACGAGGACAACGCGGCGTTCATGGACGAGTGGGCGGCCTGGGACGAATAGGAAGTGGATGGATATGACCGCAATCAAGCAGGTGGCGATCACAGGCACGCAGCATATGAAGAGCTTATCGGGTTATCTGGACAACACGAATAGCAAACACGACGTGCTCGACTTCGACTCCCGGAACCTCGGCGACCCGGCGAACTGGTCCCGCGAGATGGAGCGCACGCGCGCGGCCTACGGGCACAACGAGCCCGGGCGAAAGGGCTCGAAATGCACCTACTGCTATCACCAGATCATCGCGTTCAACCCCGACGAGTGCGACGTCAACGGGGGAAGGATGTCCGAGGGCGACTGCATGGAGTTCGCACGCGAGTGGGTCGAGCGCTACTACCCGAACCAGGAGGCGGCGTGGGCACTCCACCTAGAGCACTCGAGGGACGGGACCGACCGTTACGCCGTGCATATCGCCATCAACCGGACTGACCTCTCGACCGGAAAGCGCCTCAACGACGGCAGGGCGTCCCGCCAGAGGACCCTCCACGCGGCGAGGATGCGCGAGATGGACGGGCGCTGGGGGCTCTCCCAGCTTGAGCGCGGGACGCGCAACAGCCGCGTCCACGCCCGGCAGGAGTCGAGGGGCGAGCAGCGGGCCCGCGAGATCGGCTCGAAGGCCGACCCGGGCTTCGAAACCGACCAGGACCACGTTCGCCGGGTCGTTCGCGAAAGCGTCCGCGAGATCGTCTCATCAGACGCATCGAACAAAATGCGCGCCCTCAACGAGTCGCTTGAGCTGAGGGGTGTTCATATGCGCCTCAGCCGTGACCGGAATCTCAAGGAAAGGGACCTGGTCTTCGAGTACCGACCGGCATACGATCGAAGGGACGCGCACGGGCGCGCCCTCAGGAAAGCGGCGATCAGCGGGCGAAAGCTCGGTCGCGGCTTCACGAGGGGCGGCATACAGCACGCGCTCGGGATCGGCATGGCGACCTACCGCATGATGGAGCGGGCGATGGACGACGGCCGGGAAAACGAGATGTGATACGTATAGGACGCGCCGCGCGCACATCTCGAAGAGGGGCCGCGCCCCCTCTTCCCGTCTCCCGGGACCGGGACGCAACAAGCGTCCCGCAAGCTCGGGGGACGCGCCCCGCAGGGCAAGATATCCGTGTGTGCGCGGCGGCCGAAAGACGCCGTGTACGCACGGATACACATCTTGCATCGACCGGCAACCGCATGTCGGCCCCGTCCGACGAGATTGCGTCGAGGTGAGCCCCGGCTGAGCCGCGCGCGGGGGGACGCGACCTAGGGGAGCATCTCCCGTACGCACGGCGACCCGGGGCGAGAGGCCCCGGCCGGTGACCACGGCGGAATGATGGCGACCTCTGGGAGCCATCGAATGCAGCCGTTCACCGTCCGGGGCCGGAGTGAGCGGAGGCGTACGAAACGCGACCCTGGGGAGCGTTGCCAGGGAGCCGCAGCGAGAGCGGCGCGGAATGCGGCGCGGGCGTCCCCGCATCCCGGCGGGGACGCATCGGCCGAAAGGCCGATCCGGCGGGACACGGTGACGCCCGAAGGCATGTGTCCGCCGTGCCGTCATCCCCGTCATGCCCGTCACACGGACACGGGTCCCAAGGGGCCTGGGCCCTTTGGCGCGCAGGGGTCCGGGGATGGCGCGGTCCATCCCCGGGAAACGCCGCGAGGGGCACGCCGTCGCCGGTATGCCCCCGCGGATGGCGGCCCGGTGCTATTCCGCCCCGACTATGTAGACCGCTCGGCCCGTCTCGCAGTCGATGGTCTCGGCATCCCCGAAACCGACCCGGACGGCCGCCCATCCACCGGCGCCCGCCAACGCGTCGGCCTCGGACCTCGCGGCGGCGATGAGGCGCTCGAGCTCGGCCGAGCCCGCCGGCGCGGTCCCCGCCTCGAACGCGCCGCCGTCGCCGCCCGACTCGTACTCGACGACGACCGTCGAGCCGAGGGCCTCCTCGAGGGTCTCGCTCAGGCCGCCCATGCCGTCGAGGGCGCGCCCGGCGACCGTGGCCAGCGGGTAGCGGGCCATCCCGGACGCCGCCGAGCGGCCGGCCATGCGGAGCAAGCCGGCGGCCTCGAGCGCCTCGAGGAGCGCCGCGGGGACGTCGGCGTCGATGGCGATGTTGCCGCGCCCGCGGCACCACTCGGCCGCCGCCGGCACGCTCGCCGTGAGCACGCCCCACTCGGCCATGTAGCCCTCGGAGCGCGGGTCCGTGGCGTCGAGGAGGAGGACGGCCAGGCCGCCGCCCACGTACTCATCGGCCACGAGGGCGAGGCGGACCGCCTCGCCCATGGAGTCGAACTCGACCGCGACCATGCGGCTACCTCCTCCTGACGGCGCTGAGCGGCTTCGGGGAGAAGTGCTCGTCGCGCTCGACGGCGGCGAACCCCATCTGGCGGTTCAGCTCGGCCATCTCCTTGATGCTGAAGTAGCCGAGCTCGTCGTCGTAGCCCTCGACGAGGCCGAACGCCTCGTCCGTTCCGTCGAACTCGAGCAGCCACCAGTCCCATCCGTTCACGCACGAGAAGTAGTGGGCGTAGACCGTGGGGTCCTCCGCCCCGTCCTGCTCGTAGAGCCTCGGCACCGTCTTGGCGATTTCCTCGGTCATCAGCTGCTGCATGTCTTCCTCCGTTCCGGGCACGTGGCCCTCAACATCTCGCCCCTGCGGGCAAAGCCGAATGGCGACGCCGCGCGTCGTCGTCGGCTTTGCTCCCTGCAAAGCCGCACCGGAGCGAAGACGGGTCAAGGGAGGTCCATGACGACCTCCACCAACCGGAGCGGAGCGGAGGTTTGTGCGGGGTCTCATGGGCCCCCTTGACGCGGCGTAGCGGAGGTGCCACCCCGCCGCGGAGCTGTGGTCCTGCTGCGGCGAACGCCGAGTATCGGTAAAAGGCTCGCCGATGGCAGGATTGAAGGGGAGAATATAGAGCGATGTCGTTTTCAGAGAGGAACATGCCCGTGACAGAGGCCGAACAGAACCAGATCTTCGATATCTACTACGAGATGCGGGGTCTCGCGGCAACGCTCCTTGCGGCGTCTCGCGGCGACCTACAGGATCCGGACAGAATCGTCGAATATGCCGCAGGCCAAATCGACCGATTTGCCGACAATCTCGCGTCATGCATTACAGGAAACCTTTCGACTCCGACGAGCGCCTTGATGGCCTTACGTCTAGCGGACGTTTTTGACGTTTGGCGGTTGCTCTGTGACATGATAAAAGACCCCCAAGTAGCCCGGAAAGCACGCAAAGAGGTCTTAAAGCGAAAGGGCACCGCGCATGCGTTGCCCGCCACTTCGCATTGCAGCCGATTGCTTGAGCGATTTTGATATGCAGCATTTTGACCCTGACGAGCGCTCGTCACTTTTTTGAACGGGACATTCGGAGGACAGAGGCCTTTTGACACACGACGTTTACGTTCCGGCGACGGGCCTACGCCTCCACGTCGTTCTTGGTGAGGGTGTTGTCGAACGCCCAGACCCACCAGCGCAGGTGGTCCTCGGCCCCGTGGATGTCGTCCTCCTCGTGGTAGTGCTCGAGCATGAGCTGGGTGCGCCACTGGCCGAAGCGAACGGTGTAGGTGGCCGTCTGGGCGTTCTGCACGATAGCCCCGAAGGGCTCGATCTCGAGGATCTGATCGATGGTGAAGCAGCGCCCGTCCGGCCAGCAGACGCGGATGGGGACCATGGTCCCGTCGGCGTTTGCGCGGGCGTAGACGTCGACGTACTGCTTGTGGACGCGCCGGCCTGGCCTGTCGCCGCGGGCGCGCACCGTGATGCCGCCGCCGAAGTCCTTGGTGTGATCTGTCACGCGGGCGTCACCGCCATGCCGCTGCCACGCTCGACGAACCAGTCGCCGTGCTCCCACCAGACCGTCTTGCGCTGCTTTGCGATGCAGACGTCGTAGCGCACGCAGAGATTGCCGAAGAGGGCGCGGCCGAACTCGGAGCGGAAGTAGATGGACTCGACCTGCCAGGAGCGGCCGTCGGGCCAGTGGATGGTGACCGGGTCGGACGGGCCGCGGTCGGGGTCGTCGGTCCCGTTGACGTCCACCGGGATGTAGATGCGGCGGTCCTCCGTGGGGATGCCGCAGGTGCCCGCGAGGGAGTGCTTCTTCATGATCATATGCCCTACCCCAGTACATGTGTTCGTGTTTTGCTTCTACCAGTATCGAACGAACGTTTGGTTTTGTAAAGCGAACATGGTGTGGGGGTTGCGTGGTTGTGTCTGGGCGGGGTGGTAAAAGGGCGAGTGCTCGCGTTGGTCTATCATCTGATGCCAATACGAGCGAATGGGAGCCATCTTGTTTACTTACTATCATGTCGATAAATGGGGAAATCTCGTCGGCGTCGATCTGCTTCCCTACATCGTTGCGGCCGTTGTCTCGATTGTTCTCATCTGCTGCGTCATCTCTCTGGTGCGAAGAGTCCTGGCGAATCCCTTTCACTACCCATACTTCGTCGAGCGGTTCGATGTCTCCGGCAGACGCAACGTGAAGATCGACGACCTGATAGATCGTTTTATGCTCGAGCCCGCCAACTGGGAAAAGATAGTCGCGGAGCGCTCCTACATCCAGGAGTGGAAGGCACAGCAGGAGGAATACCTGAAGACCTGCAGCCTGCGGAAGCGCCGGGAGCGGCAATACGCCGAGACACTCGACGACGCGCACGCGTTCCAGTTTGTCACGTGCCGTGAGCAGACACGCTACAGGCAGAGGAACTACGTGAAGACGTCCTACAAGGTGTCCGTGGACGATAGCGTGATGGCCGTGAGCTGGGACTGGGTTGTGAACAGGCGAAACCGCCTCGCCGCCATTAACGACGAGGCGACGCTCAGGGATTACCATGCTCGCAACCAGCGGAAGCTGATGACGAAGCAGCTGCGTGAGCAAATCGCCCGCCGGGACAACTACACCTGCCAGATATGCGGGAAATACATGCCGGACGGCGTGGGCCTGCGCGTCGACCATATCGTGCCGGTCGCGAAGGGCGGCAAGACCGTTCCATCCAACCTGCAGGTGCTCTGCTCGAAATGCAACGGGCGGAAGGGCGCGCGGTAGCGGCGCGTTGCAGACACGCGCTATTCGTCGAAGAAATCGGTGTCAACGGCCTTGATCTCGTAGACCTGTCTCGTGCTCACGCCGACGCCGTAGTCGATCATGAGGCCGGCGAGCGCGGGGCCGTCGACGAGCACGACCGTCTGCCCCAGGAGGCCCTCAGCATATTTGCGGGCATCCTTGGAGAAGCGAGCCGTGGTGATGAAAAGGCCCTTCGATACGCCCTTTCCGGAAAGCGCCCCGACGAATGCCTGAACCTCCGGCCGTCCGACCGTCCTTTGCGGATCCCACCGCTTAGCCTGGTAGCAGATGGTTCCAAATCCGAGTCGGTCCTCACGGACGACGCCGTCTATCCCCTCGTCACCGCTCTTTTTGGTGACGTCGGCACGGGAGTCCAGGCTCTCGCCGTAACCCATCGCCACGAGCAGCTTTCCGACCAGGTGCTCGAAGAAATACGGATCTTTTCCCATGATGATCGAAATGAGGTCGTCGGCGAGCGCGTCGCGAATCTCGCCGTAGGCAGACTCCATCGCCTCCTGAGGGGACTCCTGGTCCTCCAGCGTCGAAACGCCCTCGGGCTTTGAAGCGTTTTTGGCCTTGCTTGCGGCCTGATAGCCGTCTTTCCACTTCTTGAATGCCGTGCAGTTCTCATAGAGACCCTTGGCTGTAATGGGTCCGGGATAATCAGAGAGGTACGTCCTGCCGGCATCGGTGATACGGTAGGTTCCCTTTTTCTCGCCGTATTCCAGAAGCTTAGCCTTCTCCAAATCGGTGATACCCCAGTACACGCGGTTGTAGAGTCTCGACTGGCCGCTCTTGAGACGCTCGGCCCGTTCGTCATCGGTCATGTCGAATTCGATCGCCACGGCATCCTGGAGGTCGGTGCCTGCCAGATATCCATCGACATGCGCCAGCGCCTCAAGGACGGGCCGCATGGTCTCATGCCATTTGGGCATCGTCATCGCTCATCATCCCCTTCATTTCAGCAAAATCGGTAAAAGGTTCAACCGCCTCTGCGGTCAAGGGACCTGTCGCCTGTGGCAACGACCTGAGCTCCCCCGCAAGTCTCCTAGACCCGCCCTTGAGGCTGACGAACGTGAGGCCGCCCGAGACGAAGCCGCCGACGGCCGGAACGACCTTGCTCACTGCGTCGCCGAAACTGCTTTTGGTGATCTTGACGCCGATTCCGGCAAGAACCTTTTTGATGATCGGGTAGTAGCTCGTCTGCGTAAGCGCCTTGCTGGCGACCTTCTTGGCGATATTCGACTGGACCGTTTTGGAAAACGCCGTCAACGCGGAGTTGGCCCCGCTCACTCCGACCATCACGGCCAGCAGAAGGGCGAAAGCCGCCAAGGTTTCATCGTCCATCTCGTCGCAATCGTCGATGAAGGACTGCCAGCCGTAGAGATACGCCAGTTTCTGCATGATTCGAAAGGCGTGGACATAGTACTGCGTCACGTCCGCCGGGATCGTTCCGAGCATCGCGAGCCCTCCGGGCAATCCCGCGGAAAACGAAAGGACGGTCGATTTCTTTGTCTCGAAATCGATAACGTCCATGGCGATGGAGTCGACAAGGCCGGAATCCAGCCCGGCGGATGCCGGGCTCGTTGAAATCGCGAGCTCCACTCGCTCGTCCGAGACGCCTCGTTTCCGGAACTCAGAACGGAGGAAATGGTCGCGTTCGATCGCCACGCCCTTCAGCCTCATCACCTTCTGGAGGAAGGCGACGGCGTATCTCTGGGCTTCTTCCTCCTGCCGATCGGCCTCGGCCTTTAGGTCCCCAATGCCTTCTTTCACAGAATCGAGCTCGGATAGCTCCGCCCCGTCTTTCGGCTTTACGGCACTCCTCTTCACGCTACTCACCGACCTTTTCGGCATAGAGGTTGAACAGATGGGTGACAATCTTGTTCTCATCTCCGTTGAAATCGATGCCGTAGGCGGATTCGATCGCTTTGTCGAGTTTGATATGAGCTTCGAACAATTCGGGATACAGGAACTCGTCTGCTGGTTTGTAGAGGTCCGCTAGGGATGAATCGGGATACAGCCTTCTTGCGGATAGGACCGCGTGACCTGCGTCGATGATGGCCTGTCGTCCCTCGTCGGACAATTTCGGTAAAGGAAAGTTGTTCCATACGATCGTGTTCGAGAAACGACAGTCGCTCTTGAGCTCGCCCCCGACCGCCTTCTGCCACGCCATGAAGACGCCGGAAGAGATGATTCCGAACAACAAACCGTCCGGATCATCCGCAAAGAAGCATGCGTCCGTGGCGATTTCTCCGGATTCGCACCGTTTAACCGTGAAATATTTGCGTCCGCCGGAGAAGTGACGGGGAACGCAGAGGAACGGCCCTTCAGCCTTTCTTGGCTCCCCATAGCGCCAAGGTTCATCTGCAAGCCGCCTCGTTGCGGCCTTTTTTGAGGCTAAGCGAAAATCCCTTACTTCTTGGATACGCCTTCTTAAAACCGGAGACTTTGCGAGATCAGACTTCTGAGCTTCTGCCAGCCATAGGCACCATCGTTTCTTTCCGTTAATCAACTCTTGTGCGCCCAAGCTGGGAACAACATACTTAGCAGCAATGGAATCCTCGACAATTAAATCGTATTCCTCTTGAGTTTTGATTTGAAGAAAACCACCATCAACCGGAGCTGCGCCTTTCATCATTGGCGACACGTCTTCAAAGAGTGGCCTCATCCTCTTCTCGACGAAGACGTTAGGCGCATTGATCAGGTAGCCGTTTAAGTTGTCCGGATACTCGATCACCTTGTCGCCACGCCGGTACGTAAACGCGATGGGCGCAGCGACATCCCTGGAGAAACCGACGATGACAACGTGAACATGTGCCTCATCGTCAGCTGCCGAATCCCACACGAACGAGCGATGCGCAAAGCGGATTTCCCAGTTAGCATCGAAAAGGGGCCTGAATAGCGCAGGAACCGGCTGGCCCTGGCATATCGAGTTCGTCGAGACGAACGCGAAGTCAGCATGAGTGCCGGCGAGATAATCGGCAGCCTTTTTGTACCAACAGGTCGCATAGTCGAGATAGCCGTCGTAGTCCCTGCCCCAAACGAGTTTTAGGTCGTCCACCTGACCATCGGTCCTCTGCGACTGTCCGATGAACGGCGGGTTTCCGAGTACGTAGTCGACCTCATCGGCCGTGATCACACTGTTCCAGTCGATGCGGAGCGCGTTGGCGTTGACGATGCCCTCGTAATCGGTAAGAGGCAGTTCCTGGTAAACGCGTTGCGTCACCTTTGCCGTGTCGGCGTCCGCCTGCTTCTCTGCAATCCAGAGTGCCGTGCGGGCGACGCAGCAAGCGAAGTCCTCCAGCTCGATGCCGTGGAAGTTCCTAAGGCTTACGAGGACGTCACGGTCGCCCGACTCCTCGAAGCTGAACGATGCCTGATCGCCCTGGAGCTCGAAAAGAATGCGGTTCTCCAGCTGCCTCAGGCAAAGGTAGCTTTCGGTAAGGAAGTTGCCCGAGCCGGCGGCAGGATCGAGGATAGAGATGCTGCCGATCTTCTTATGCAGGTCCTTGAGCGCACGGGTCCTCGCGCCGCCCGCGACGGGCTTGGCGCAGGCCTCATCGAACTCGGCTTTGAGGCCGTCGAGGAAGAGCGGGTCTATGACCTTGTGTATGTTCTCGGGGCCCGTGAAGTGCTGGCCGTTTGCGCGACGGTGGTCGTGGGACAGCGCGCCCTCGAAGATGGAGCCGAAAACCGTGGGGCTCACGCCCGACCAATCGAACTCCTGGCACCCCTCGACGATGAGCGTATGGCGGAAGTTCTCGGACAGGGGCGGAATCTCCGTCTTCTCGCGGAAGAGGCCGCCGTTCATGTAGGGCAGTTTCTTCAGCCAGGACTCGGCGTACTTGTCGCGGTCCTCATCCTTGGTGTCGAGCCAAACGAACAAGTCCTTGAGGCCTCGCCTGAGATCACCCGCCTGGAAGTGCGAGACGTAGTCGCGGAAGGCGTCGGGGGCAACGAGTCCCGAGTCCTCGCAGAACATGAGGAACATGAGGCGCGTCATGAGCACGGAGAGCGCGTGGTGATTCTCGGGCGTGTCGGGGTCATCGAACGCCTCGGCCACCTGGTCATGAAGTTTCGACATGATCTTGCCGGCCTCGACGGAAACGGCACGGGAGATCGTGGCCGGGGCCTCCGCCCCGCCCTTGAGAAACTGAATGGCCGCGAGGTTCTTGGGGAGCTCCGCGAGCGGCAACTTGAAAAGCGGCTCCCGACATAGCGAGTCCCGCTCGCGGTCGAAGACCCAAAACTCGGCAAAATTGCAAGCGATGATGTAGCGCGGCTGTTGGGAGAGGGGCATGCCCTGGGCGTAGGCGTTGCCCTGCTTCGCGGGCGTCACCTTACGGCCCTGGCGCGTCTCCTCCTTAGCGAGGTCGATCCCAAGCGACTTCTGCTCGACGAGGGTTTTTGCCGACGGGATGAAGACGTCGATGTACCCTTCATGCGTGCTCGCATCGGTGGAGACGGGCTTTTCGAACTCAAGCCGTGACACCGCGTCCTCGACGCCGAGGACATTCTGGTAGAAGTCGATCCAGAACCGCTGGGTATCCTGGTTCTCATTTCCTTTGTTCGCCCACCTGCTTGCAAAAGCTTCTGCATCGGCTTTCTTTCCCGGCATACGGACCCTCACTTGATAGCCTTTTCCACTGAGAAAGATTCTACGGGTTCTTCACTTCTTTTTAGCTGGTTTTAGTTTTATCGGTATCCCTTTTGTCCTGGCGGTCGTTGCAATCTGCTCATATTCCGCTCAGGAGTCCTCGCTGCATTGTCAAGATAAAAGAAAACAGCCCAGAGGAACAATGCCTCTGAGCTGCTAAAAGTCTTGGTCGCGGGGGCAGGATTTGAACCTACGACCTCCGGGTTATGAGCCCGGCGAGCTACCAGACTGCTCCACCCCGCAATGTCTGGACGCCTCATGTGCGCAAGAAAGAATATTACGTGGGAGTTCGGTAAACGGCAAGGAAAATCTCGTAGAGCATAATTCCTTCATATTTAAAACCCTCAGCCCATATCGCCGTGAACGAATCGCAGCCGAGCGCTGCCGACGGCGCGTATACAATGGTGCGCGTCCTTTTATGCCAACACCGGGAGTAGACATGCTGCTCGCTATCGATATGGGAAACACGCAGACGGCCATGGGCCTGTTTGACGGAAACGAGCTGGTGCAGTCGTGGCGCATGCCCACCGACCGCTCCTATACCGCCGACGAGATCCACGTGCGCCTGATGGGCTTCTTTAAGATGTACGACCTCTCACTCGACGCGGTCGACGCGATTGCCTTCGCCGGCGTGGTGCCGCAGCTCTCGCGCGAGTGGCACACCGTGGCCGACCGCATCGCGGCAGACGCCATCGTCATCGGCCCGCAGACGGCAGCCGTGACCAAGCTGCGGGCGGCACGCCCCCAGGCCGTGGGTGCCGACCGCATCGCCAACGCCGTCGCGGCCGAGACCTTCTACGGCGCACCGGCGATCGTGGTGGACTTTGGCACCGCAACCAATATCGATGTCATCGACGAGGACGGCTATTACATTGGCGGAGCGATCGCGCCGGGCATCCGCATCTCCATGGACGCACTTGCCGCCCGCGCCGCCAAGCTCGCCAGCGTGCCGCTCGAGGCGCCCGAGCACGCCATCGGCCGCGACACCGAGGAGTGCATCAAGGTCGGCGCCGTGATGGGCGCCGCCGCCATGGCCGAAGGCCTGGTCGCGCGCATGAAGCGCGAGCTGGGCCGCGACGATGCCACTGTTATCGCCACAGGCGGTCTCGCCGGCATCGTCGCCGATTCGACCGATGCCTTCGACGTGGTCGACGGTCAGCTCACCATTAAGGGCATCTGCGAAATCTACCGCCGCATGCAGGAGCAGGGGTAGGACAGGGACCTAAGTCGGCACACCCGATGCCACAGTCCCCGCAAATGGTCGCCAAGCCTATTCCTCAAAATCGAAAATTTTTTCAGTTTTGAGGAATAGGACCGCGAGGCCACCCTGCAGTCACACAAAAGCCATCCTCGGTGCAGGCCGAGGATGGCTTCGTTGTCATCGCCATCTTTGAGCGCTGGCGCCTCGCGTCACAGCCCGCGAATGCGCACGGCCTCGGGCGGAAACTCCTGCTCGCCGGCATCGGTCTTGATGGTCGCGCGGCCCCAGATGTCCAGACCAGCGAACACGCCGACCGCAAGCGGCAAGCCGTTGGGCGACACCGCCGCGACCTGGCGGCCCAGCAGTGGCACCATGTCGAAGTACTCGCCCAGCACGGGAGCCAACGGACCAGCAGCACCCTGTGGCGTGTTGGCGACAACCGCCCAGGCGTCCACGCGGGTCAACACGGCGGTGGCCAATGCCTCGACCAGCGCTTCGTCAGCCACATCCACGCCAAGCTCGCCCAGCGCCGCGCGCTCAATATCCACCGTCACGGCACCGAACATGCCTGCGGCACCGGCGCCACCGTTGACGGCGACGCGTGCAAACGACGTTTCAAACGTGGGCGCGCCGCACACAATATCGCTCGGCCACTGAATGCCCACCTTGCCGGCAAGGCCCAGCCCCGGTGCCGCAGCCGTCCCCACGAGCGCGTCCATCATGCCCATCGCGGCCACAAACGGCAGGCCATGGAAGGCATGCATGTTCACGTCGGGGCGAACGACCAGCGAAAACGTCAGCGATGCATCGCCCGCGCTCCACGCGCACCAGCCCGCGGACATGCCCTCGCGGCCCGCGTCACGCGCCGCGTCGAGCTCGGTACCGGCGGCAACAGCATTCATCTCGATCATCTACATACGCCCCAATTCGCCCACGATATGGCCCACGCGATCCTCGGGCTCCTTGACCTCGACGCCGTTGTAGCGGAAGAACCGCGCCGGGTCGTGCATCAGGTCCTCGAGCGGCACCAGCACAAAGTCGCGCTCGCCAATGAGTGGATGCGGCAGGCGCAGCTTCTTGCCGCCGTGGGTCTCGCCATCCATCCACAGCAGGTCCAGATCGATGGTGCGCGGGCCATTGGCCTTGGCCTTCTTGGAGCGGTCGCGGCCCAGCTCGGCCTCGATCTTCATAAGCTCGTCGAGCAGCACCAGCGGCGCCAGCTCGGTCTTAATCTCGATGACGGCATTGGCAAAGGCGTCCTGGCGCGTCTCGTAGGCCGGTTCGCTCTCGTAGATGCGTGAGCAGTTGGACACGCAGGTGAGCGGGATTTCGGCGATCATGTCGCGCGCGGCACGGATGTTGTCGCAACGATGCCCCAGGTTGGAGCCCACGGCCACAAACGCGCGACGCGGCTGCGGCTTAGCAACAGCCCAGTAACCGTTCAGGAACTGCGCAAAGCCCGCGACGTCGTGCACGCGCACAATGTTGGCACCGGCCTGGATAGCGCCCAGGCACACGCCGAACGTGGCGGCATCGCGCTCGGCGGCCTCGGTCACGCCCGAGACAGCGCCCACAAAGCGCTTGCGCGACACGGCGCACATGAGCGGATATCCCAGCGACGCCATCTTGGCGGTCTCGCGCTGGATGACGATATCCTCGTTGGCCGTCTTGCCAAAGCCCGGGCCCGGATCGATGCAGATGCGGTCGCGCGACACGCCGGCGTGGATGAGTGCGCGGGCCTGATCGGACAGAAAGCCCATGACGCGGCGCATGATGGGCGCCGAATCAGGCAGGGTAAAGCGGCGAAGCTGCGAGGTGGGAACATAAGCCTCCTCGCGGCGGGCGCTGCGGCGCATCATGGCGGCCAGGTGATCGCTGGGCTCCGGCGAGGACTCAGGGTTCGCGGCGGCCTCGGCGACAGGGGCGGCCTCTTCGGCAGCCGGTGCCTCCTGCTTCTGCTCGTCCGTAGGCTCGGACGCGGGCTCCGGATCTCCAAACGGCAGCGAGGGCTGCACCACGCCACCCGGCAGCTTGGCCTCCGTCTTGGGCTCGCCCAGCAACTTGCCACGGCGACGGCGGGCAGGCTTCTCCGCCTCGCGCGCGGCCTCAGCAGCTGCCTCGCGCGCCTTCTCGGCAACAAACGCCGCGGCAGAGGTATCAAGCTGCACCGTCGCGTGCGTACGAGCGGAAGCGGCGACCTCGCCGGCGTGCATCACGATAACGCCGCAGGTGCTCGTCTTAACAAACTCGACCATCTTGGGGTCGGTGAATCCCGTCACGTCGTTGACGATCGAGGCGCCGCAGCGCACGGCCGCCTTGGCAACCGCCACGTGGCGCGTGTCAATCGAGACGATGGCGCCCTCTTTGGCCAGCGCGCGTACCACGGGCAGCACGCGGCGAGCCTCCTCGTCGGGGTTGACCGGGGTAAAACCAGGGCGCGTGGACTCGCCGCCCACGTCGATGATGTCGGCGCCGGCGTCGAGCATCGCCAGGCCGTACTCGATGGCGGCATCCGGGTCGAAGTGCTCCCCGCCGTCGCTAAACGAATCGGGCGTCACGTTGAGGACGCCCATGATGCGCGGACGGTCAAAGCTGAGCTCGTACTTTCCGCACCGCCATGTCTTGCTATCGTTCGCCATGAACATCCTCCTCAAATGCCCGCGCCGCCGCGCTCGGGCGCAGACGGCGGGGTCGCTTTGCAATCAGTCTTTCTATTGTATCCGCGCACACGGGCTAGAACGCAAACGCGGCCGCGATGTCGCAAGAAATCAGCAGGTCGGCATTTGCATCCTGATCGGTGGGAGCAAGATTGCAAATGGCCAGCGTATCGCCGGTAAAGTAACGCGTAAGGCCCGCCGCCGGATACACCACGAGCGAGGTCCCGCCCACAATGAGGGCATCGGCCGCGGCGATGGCGACAACGGCGCCGTTCAGCACATGCTCGTCGAGCGGCTCCTCGTAGAGCACCACATCGGGCTTGATGCGCCCACCGCACGCAGGACAAACGGGTACGCCCGCGGCGTCCTCGTGCTCGCGCGAGCAAATCCACTCGGCGCTATAGACCGCGCCGCACGACTGGCAAATGTTGCGATGGACCGATCCGTGCAGCTCGAACACGCGCTGCGAGCCGGCCATCTGATGCAGGCCGTCGATATTTTGCGTCACCACGGCATTTAGCTTACCGGCGCGCTCCAGCTCGGCCAGCTTGGTGTGGCAGCGGTTGGGCTTGGCGCCAAGCGCGATCATCTTGGTGCGGTAGAAGTCGAAGAACTCCGCCGGATGCGCCTCGTAAAAGCTATGCGAGAGCATAGTCTCGGGCGGATAGGCAAACTGCTGGTGATACAGGCCGTCCACGCTGCGGAAATCGGGGATGCCACTCGCCGTGGAAACACCAGCGCCGCCAAAGAAGACCACGCGCTTGTGGGTACCGAACAGCTCCGCCAGCGCAGCGGAGGCCTGCTTGGGGTCCGTTATCGCCTGCGTCATATGAGTCCTCCGTCCTTGTTGGTCGGGCAGCATCGGGCGACATCCCGGCATGCAGCCTTTGGGTCAGTACGCGCGGAGCCCACCCCGCCCCTGTTGCGCTAATCTTAAGCCTGCAAACCCCGTCGAAAGGACACCATGCCTCAGACTTACACTTTCGCCTCGTGGAACGTCAACGGCCTGCGCGCCGTGCTCAAAAAGGACCCAAGCTTCGTTCAAATCGCGCAGGAGCTCAATGTCGATATCCTGGCGCTGCAGGAGACCAAGCTGCAAGAGGGCCAGGTCGATATCGACCTGCCCGGCTATCACCAAACCTGGAGCTACGCCGAGCGCAAAGGCTATTCGGGCACTGCGGTCTTTAGCCGCCAGGAACCGCTGCGCACGCTGCACGCCGACGCACTGCTACCCTACGCTGGCGAGGACAAGGCGGCCGAGCTCGTCGCCCAAGCCGCAACCGAGGGCCGCGTCTGCGCGCTCGAGTTCGACAAGTTTTGGTTTGTGGATGTTTACACGCCTAACGCCCAAAATGAGCTCGCGCGCATCGATGTACGCATGGCCTGGGACGATGCCTATCGTGGCTTTTTGAGCGCACTAGAGCGCGAGACCGGCAAGCCCGTGGTGACCTGCGGCGACTTTAACGTGGCACACGAAGAGATCGACCTTAAGAACCCCAAGTCCAACCGCGGTAACGCAGGCTTTTCGGACGAGGAGCGCGGTAAGTTTACCGAGCTCCTCGACGCCGGTTTTACCGATACCTGGCGCGCGGCAAATCCCGACGTCGAGGGCGTCTACAGCTGGTGGAGCTATCGCTTTAATGCCCGCAAGAACAACGCCGGCTGGCGCATCGACTACTTCCTGGTGAGCGACGCAATCGCCGGCAACGTGCGCGACGCAGGCATCCGCGGCGACATCTTTGGCAGCGACCACTGCCCCGTCACCCTCGCCCTAGAGCTCTAGCCCCAACTGATCCCCTGGGGACGGAGGAAAAGGATCATTTTTTTCACCTCGCGGGGCATCAACGCGGCCCACCCGCCACGAAACTGGTCCATCTACTACGTTTAAGCCACTACCCTCAACCACAGCGAACAACGCAAAAAGAAAACCGCAGGTAAAAAGCCTGCGGTTTTTCATAAAACGCGGTTGTGTTTGGGGGTGTCGGGCCAAACGTAGTAGATAGGCCGATTCCGTGGCGGGCGAGTTCAGCTGATTCCCCGGGGACGTCTGGAGACGGAAGAAAACGGATCAATTTGGCTCTTGAGGGCCACGATGCCCGTCATATAAGCCGGCCATTCCAAAACTATGCCGGTTTACGGGGCTGAATCGCAAACCCCCCAACCATACGCAATTCCGAAATACTAAAACCGACGCTCCTATAAGTTGTCAAGAGGCAGTTTGCGGGAGCGCTCTCTCC
>ERZ1673752.1462-NODE-1462-length-32849-cov-6.901872_pt1 | contig 32849 bp, 32 predicted proteins | sample MGYA00580195_ERZ1673752 | MGnify/ENA primary metagenome ERZ1673752 (study PRJEB41218, sample SAMN15661744) | gut metagenome | host: Homo sapiens | place: Canada: London | collected 2015-08-20/2019-03-30 | study: EMG produced TPA metagenomics assembly of...
GGCAGATTGATAGTATAATGTCTATTGTCATCTGCGTAACCACGTGCGATACAATATTTCATGTAAGGCAGGAGGTGAATTGGAATATGGCACAGGTCATCGTTAGAGAAAATGAAAGCTTGGAAAGTGCACTTAAGAGGTTCAAGAGATCATGCGCTAGAGACGGCGTTATGAGTGAACTTAGAAAGAGAGAGCACTACGAGAAGCCTAGCGTAAGACGCAAGAAGAAGTCTGAGGCTGCTAGAAAGAAAGCAAGGAAGTACTAAAAATGGGACTTAAAGACAAACTTATGGCTGACCTAAAGGAAGCCATGAAGGAACATGATAAAGTAAGAAAGGACACAATTAGCTTCGCAAGAGCTGCAATCAAGCAACACGAGGTTGATAACAGAGTTGAACTTTCTGATGAAGAAATTATCCCTATACTTGCAAAGCAGGTTAAGATGAGAAAGGACGCTCTAGCCGATTTTGAGAAAGCTGGACGTGCCGATTTAGTTGAAGCTTATAATGAGGAAATCAAGATTCTGGAAGGTTATCTGCCTGAACAGATGTCCCTAGAGGAGATTAAGAAGGTGGTCGCTGATTCAGCGAAAAGCCTCGGCATTGACGGTGGAAAACAGAATATGGGCAAACTCATGGGCGCAGTCATGGGCAAGCTGAAGGGCAAGGCTGATGGTAATGCAGTGAGAGAAGCCGTTACTGAATATTTAAGCTAAGATGAAACGAACTTTAAATAAATAGTTCTAAAAAACGTCATATTCGAAAGAATATGACGTTTTTGAATGCAAATATATAACGGTCTTAAAAAGAACCAAAATTATTTCCCAGCTTTCTCAGCCCAAATTTCCTCAGCTCTTGGTCTCCACTCTTCGGAGTAGCTAGAGCATTTTGCACATAGATTATCAACTGATTCTTCAGAAATAAGATCTGTTGAATGTGCACCTGTCGCATGTACTATATCTCTTAACTTCTCAGGATTTTCAAGCATAGGGCAAGGCATCAGGTGATTGCAGTTAAATGGCTGCCCTTCTTTATAAGCTGTAAACAAAGGTGAAGTCAGACATTCAATCAGGGTTTTTTCCCTAATATTAGAATCAGAATAGTGTATAAACACGCAAGGTTCAACGTCACCGTTTGGATTAATATGGAAATAATCTCGTCCGCCGGCGATACATCCGCCTATATATTCACCATCATTTTGGAAATCTATAAGGAAAATTGATTTTCTGTTTCTGACATCCCTAATTTTTCTGTAAACCGTTTCCCTCTGTTCTGGATTCAGAAGTAATTCTGGAACGGCATCGTTACCAATTGGCATATAGTGGAAGAACCAGGCAAATTTTGCTCCAAAAGAGATGAGTCTGTCAAAATACTCATCGTCGGTAATCGACTCATAATTTGCCGAAGTGTAACATGTTGATGCCCCGAACGGAACTTTGTATCTGCGGAGTATCTCCATTGCATGTACAACTTTTTCATAGGTTCCATCACCACGTCTTGAGTCTGTAGCTTCTTTGTCGCCCTCGATACTTATTGCAGGAACAAAGTTTTTAACCTCGCAAATTTGTTTTGCGAACTCTTCATCTATCAGAGTTGCATTTGTAAAGGCTAAGAATACGCAGTCATTATGCCTCTTACATAATTCTATAATGTCATTCTTCCTGACAAGAGGTTCGCCACCGGTATAGATGTACATAAATATACCAATTTCTTTACCCTGAGTAATAATACTGTCTATTTCGTCAAAAGACAGGTTTAACTTATTACCGTACTCACTAGCCCAACATCCAGTACAGCTTAGATTACAAGCGCTTGTCGGGTCAAGAAGTATTGCCCACGGCACATTACAGTCATACTTACTTTTAACCTCTTCTTTTAAACTTCTGCTTAAAACAACAGAATTCAGGACTGAATTTTTGAACAGCGTTTTGATAATTTCACTGTCGACATCCTGATAAATAGAATCCAAAAGTTTTCTCCAGTTATCATTTTCACCATCGAGCCCTTCACGAACATTTTTAATCTGTTTTGAAAGAGCATGGTTTATATCAAACTTCTCAACTATGTTGAGAAGTTTCGGCAAGTTCTCAAGGGGATCCTTATCAAGATAATTCAGAGCTTGATCAACCATAGTGATCGTTACTCGGTCTTTGATAGACATAATCAACCTCCATATAAACTTTATGCACCAATTTTAATCTAAATATAGAATGGAATCTCATTGTTATGAACATTATAACACCAAAAATATAACTGATCAATCCAATGATCAATTTATAGCATAAACGTAAATAGTAAGTATCAAAACAGGTAATTCATTTGCTTAATATGCGCAAAACAAATGCAAAATCAAAATATGGATAATAAATGTCAGATGTGGTATAATAATCGAGAAATTGCACATAATTTCGTGCAATATTTAAATATAAAACAGAATGAAAAGACAGGATGAAAATATGGAAACACTAGTTGTAGCTTCAAGTAATAAGCACAAAATAGACGAAATTTCAAAGGTAACTGAAAAGTTCGGCATTGATGTCATATCAAGAGATGATGCCGGAATTTCGAAATCACTTGAAATTCCAGAAGATGGTTCAACATTTGAGGAAAATTCATATATTAAAGCTAAGGCAATTATGGACATTTGTGGTAAACCAACCATTGCAGATGATTCGGGTCTGATGGTTGAGGCTTTAGGTGGTGCCCCAGGTGTGTATTCAGCAAGATTTGCCGGTGAAGACCAAAATGATGAGAGAAATAATGAGAAACTAAAGGATTTGCTTAAGGACATACCTTACAAAGATAGACGAGCAAAGTTTGTTTCAGTTATAACGCTTCTTTTTCCTGACGGCAGAAAAATCGTTGCTCGAGGTGAATGCCCAGGCCACATTATCGAAGAAGAGAGAGGAGATAATGGATTTGGCTATGATCCACTGTTTGTTCCTGAAGGATATGGAAGTACGTTCGGGATGCTTAGCCCTGATGTAAAAAATGAGATAAGTCACAGAGCTTTAGCTCTAAAAAATCTAGCAACAGAATTGGAGAGAATGGCACTTTAGAATGAAAGTTATTGTATGAGGAGAATTAACACCTTAGGATATGAAGAGAAATATATTGATTCTAATAAAACGCTTTTTTGATATCGGCAAGCGAGCATTTTCTATGATGAGCTCTCCATATTACCAGGGATTTCCTGCTCAGATGGCATTTTATATGTTGCTGTCATTTGTTCCCATAGTAATTGTTTTGTCGCAGGTTCTAGGTATTTTTGATATCTCAGTACGGTACATTTATCGCATAATGGAAAGATATGTTTCTGGTGATCTTAGCAAAACAATGGAGTCTCTTTTCAGCTACAAGCCTTCGGGTGCGAATAATATAATTCTGACAGCTACGGCAGCTTGGGCGGCATCAAAGGTTATGACTCCTATGCACAGACTGTCAAATTACACCTATACCGAGGGCGAGTATACGAGCAAGGGCTTAGTCAAGGAGAGGATTAAATCCATAGTGATGGTAATCATATTGGTTGCAACACTTGTATTTACCCTTGTTGTGCTAGTTTATGGCAAAATGCTTATGAGGCTGACAATCGGAGCCGTTTCGGACAATAGCGTTGTCGATGTTTTGTGGACATATCTAAGATGGCCGATTAATATTTTGTTGTATTTTATGATAGTATCAATTAATTATTATATAATGCCATCGGAAAAGATTAAATTCGTGGACATAATCCCAGGCAGCCTGTTTTGTTCTATTGGAATGATGATTGCCACAATAGGGTTTTCAATATATGCGAGTCAAATTGCTAACTACGATATAATTTACGGCTCGTTGTCGTCGATTGTTGCGGTAATGTTTTGGCTATTTTTGCTCGCACAGATATTTTGCTTGGGTGTTGTATTCAACAAAGCATGGGTCGACTCAAGGGATGAGTTTAGAACCGAAATTTTGAAATAGGGGAGTTTTTTATGAAAAAATCAATTGCAATTATATTTGGCGGTTGTTCGAGCGAATATCCAGTTTCGCTTCATTCGAGTTATTCGGTCATCAAAAATCTTGATGATAAGAAATACGATAAGCATTTGATCGGAATTACTGAGGATGGGTGCTGGTATTACTTTGATGACGATATCGACAAAATAAGTGACGACACTTGGCATAAGGGGAATATTAAGAAGGCATTTATTTCGCCAGATAGAAAGGATGCGGGGATTTGGATTGCTGATGAAAATCGATTTATACATCTTGATGCGGTCTTTCCAGTTCTCCATGGCAAAAACGGCGAGGATGGATCCATACAAGGGTTACTACAGCTAGCGGGGATTCCAGTTGTAGGCTGTGGAATGGAAGCCTCTGTGCTCTGCATGGATAAGTACATAGCACATAGAATCGCGAACGATGTCGGTGTCAGAACTCCAAAAAATATCATGATTCACGAGTGGGACAACCCTATGGAAATGAAGAAAGAGATTCTGAAACTTGGTCTCCCGCTGTTTGTTAAACCTATCAAGGCAGGCTCATCGCTAGGAATGACCAAGGTTCATGAAGAAAAGGATCTCGTTCCTGCAATAGAGGAGGCGTTTAAGTTCGATAATCAGGTAATCTGTGAGGAAAATATTGAAGGCTTTGAGGTTGGCTGTGCTGTGATAGGCAACAAAGATCTTTCCGTAAGCCCAGTCGATGAAATAGAGCTATTTGTCGATTGGTTTGACTATGGTGAGAAATACAGTCAACTAAAGTCTAAAATTCATCTGCCAGCTAGGATAGAAGATAAACTTGTCAAAGAGGTTCAAAACACCGCACTGAAGGTGTACAGAGCACTTTGCTGCGAGGGATATGCGAGGGTTGATATCTTTATAAGAACTTCAAAGCAAAATAGCGACGATTCAGGCAAGAATATAAGTCAAAACCATATGCAAGAAATCCTTTTCAATGAGATCAATACAATTCCAGGCCTAACAGATGTGAGCAGATTCCCTAAGATGGCGGATGCTATGGGAATAAAATATTCTGAACTTTTGGACAGATTAATTGAATTGGCTAAATAGCAACAGCGAGATGTTAGAAAGAAGAAGTTAATAATGAAGAGAGCATATGTAATTGTTAATCCAACCGCAGGTAAAAGCCAGGCGGACAGATTTTTTCTCAGCATAATACAAAATTTACAAAGCGGTGGCTACGAGTGCACATCACGACTCACCGGCAAATCAGGCGATGCGGAATCTTTTGCTGAAGAGGCAGCACTATCGGGGAGATATGATATTATTGTCGCAATAGGTGGAGATGGAACATATAATGAAGTGGTTTCGGGCATCAAAACTTCAGGTAAAGATATTCCAATAGGCTATATACCTGCGGGTAGCACCAATGATTTTGCTGATACCCTCGGGCTTTCTACGTACATGCCACTTGCAGCACTGAGCATTTCAGACAGTATTCCGAAAAAAGTCGACATAGGCGATTTTAACGGCAGATATTTCAGTTACATAGCCTCATTTGGTGCATTTACGGGTGTGTCCTATTCAACACCTCAGAGCATGAAGAACGTTCTGGGGCATTTCGCCTATGTGCTTAGCGGAGTTGCAGAACTTGGCAATATGAAACCTTGGCATGTAAAAGTAACCACTGAAACAAAGAGCATCGAAGGTAACTTTATATTTGGTGCAGTTTGCAATACGACATCCGTTGCAGGAATACTAACATTAGATGAAGAACTTGTAGACCTTTCAGATGGCATATTTGAGGTTCTATTAATAAGATATCCGTCAAACCCGATAGAGATAAATTCAGTTCTTGTCAGCCTCAGATTGGGAAGATTTAAAGAAAATTCCCTGATTGAGTTTTTCGATGCTAAGGAAATTAAGATGGAATGTGATCCAGGAATGAATTGGACGCTCGATGGAGAGTTTCAGCAGGGTGCAGAAACAATAGACATCAAAAATATTCACGAAGGTGTGACTGTTTTGGTGCCAAATGGGAGAAAACTCTAGTGAGCAACAAAACAAAACACAAACTTTTTCTATTACTATATGCAATATATGTACCTATATATATAGGAGCCTTTTTTTTGGTCGAAAAACTAGTTCCTGAAACAGCTGATTACTGGGTGTCATACATATTCCTTGATGACTATATACCTTTCAGAGAAGAGTTTATAATATTCTACTATTTATGGTACCCTGCATTGGTCGCGATTGGAGTGTTTTTACTTCTTAAGGATGAATATGAATATAAGAGATACATGATCAGCATAATGATAACATTTACTTTTACGCTGATATTTTGTTTACTTGTACCAAATGGCCAAGATTTGAGGCCGGATGTATTTCCAAGAGAAAATGTCTTTACAGATATAGTTGCTGCCATCTATGCCGCCGACACAAACACAAACGTCATGCCTAGCGTACATGCCATAGGTGCATTTCTTGGTATGATTTCAACGCATAGAACAAAACAGATTCGAAGCAGGGCATGGATTTTTGCTATGGACGTGTTATGGCTGGCAATCGCGCTATCGACATGTTTTGTAAAACAACACTCCATCCTGGATATATTTGGTTCTGTAGCGGTATGTCTTGTAGTCTACATTGCAAGAGTTTTCTTGGAGAACAAAGAATCTTTAAGAAATCCTAAGAAAATTAAGTATTTTTAAGAAAGTATAAAATCGAAAACGTTGGGGATACTGATGTTTTAGTGGATTTGACTGTTTTGTTTACAAGATTTTCTTAAGAAATATTAATTTTTCTCTTGACTTTCTATTCATCCCATTATAAAATGTCGATATCGATTTAAAGTTCATTCACGAAAGAAAGATTAAAGAAATTTGAAAGAGGAGAATGCGGCTGATGAGCGAAGTATTTGTTAAGAAAGGAAACAAACTGGCTGTTTTGGTAGCAATACCATTAGCACTTTTGCTATTTATGACAGCTATGATATATTCTTCTAAGGCATTTGCAACTGAGGAATATTGGTTGGTTCAAGCCAATGGAAATGACCTTGCTGTATTAAGTTCAGAAACGGAAGCTAAGCAGGTCGTTGACGGCGTGAAGAAAGCATACGTGACTAAGGGTTCTAAGGTTGAGTCAGTTACTACTGATAAAGAACTCGAAGTTGTTCATAAGAATTTCAAAAGTAAAAAGAGTCCAGAGATTATGTCGACGGACAAAGCAGTTGATAAGATTACCAAAGGAGTTAAAGCTCCTAAGAAATACGTGGTAAAAGAAGGCGATACGGCTTGGAATATAGCAGTAGACAATGGCCTTAAATATGATGAATTTCTTGGAATGAACAAAGGATATGACCCAGAGGGAATCCTGCCTGGCGATGAAGTTATTATTGAAAAACAGGTACCGTATGTTAATGTTAAGACTGTTGAGGTTTTGAAGAACAAAGAAACCGTTACACCAGATATCCAGTATGAGGATACAGATTCTTTGTACGAGGGGGAAACCAAAGTTAAGGAGCAGGGTGAGAACGGTAGCAAGGATGTAACTACCAGACAGACCAATTTGAATGGCGTAGTAACAGATAGCAAAACACTTAAGGAAACTGTGACTGTAGAAGCAAAACCGCAGATCGTACTTAGGGGAACTAAAAAAAGGCCGGTTGCTACTTCAAATGCTAGTGGTGGATCATCATATGGTGGAGGTTATAGCGGATTCTCAGTACCGAGCGCGGCAGGTTATTCAGGCTCTGGATCTTCAGTAGCATCTTACGCATGTCAATTTGTTGGTGCTCCATATGTATGGGGTGGAACTAACTTAAGGACAGGTGTTGATTGCAGCGGTTTCGTAGTTGCAGTATATAGAGCTTTGGGTTATAATATTACTAGATCGTTTGCATCATATGGAAGATATGTATCTCCGTCACAGATGCAACCAGGTGATATAATTTCATATCGTGGCCATTATTCAATATATGTTGGCGGCGGTAGGGAAGTGCACGCATTGAATCCTAGTCTCGGAGTTAAGATAACATCATTGGGATGGGCAAGAGTAGGTCCTATACAAGCTGTTATCAGAATTGTTGAATAATTTTAGATTTTAAATTTTGAAATTTACATATACAAATCAATACTATTATCGCAAAACAGCAACCCATGCGGTTGCTGTTTTGTTGTAGAAGCTAATTATAAATACGAAAAGTTAAAATCTTAAGGATAATTTATAAATCTTAAGAAAAATTCATAATTTGCTTGACATAGGCTTTTAAATAGTATAAAATTCACTCGTTGGATAAATAAATATTAAATTTAATTAAGAATTTTAGTTAATGCAGTATTATTTAGAGGGAAGAAAATAGGTAAAAATGGAAAGATTTATTAATTTAAGTAAAGAGAAGTACAAACTTATAGTCGGTGCCCTAATTGCACTTATTCTTTTCATGGGGGTTATGATTTACTCTTCAAAAGCATATGCGAATGAAGAATATTGGGATATAAAAATTGATGGCAAGACAATAGCCTATGTGTCTTCAGAAAGTGAAGGCGAAGAGGTTATCGATGGGGTTAAAAACGCATACGTTGTAGAAGGTGCGAAAGTAGAGTCGATATCACTCGATAAGAAGCTAGAGTCTACAAGACACAAATTTAAAAATGAAAAGTCACCTAAGATAGAGTCTCCTGAAGACGTTATTAAGAAGATTCTTAAGGGCGTTAAAGGTGAACAGAAATATACTGTTAAAGAAGGAGACACGGCTTGGGATATCGCATACGCAAACAATTTGTCGTACGATGAGTTTGTAGAGATTAACAAGGGTGATGGATTTGATCCAGATACAATTTTGCCAGGTGATAAGATTGTCATCAGCAAAATGGTTCCATACGTTAACGTAACGACTAAGCAGACATTTAGCGCAAAAGAAATAGTTGAACCTGAAGTAGAATACGTAGAAGATTCTTCTATGTACAAGGGTGAGGCTAAGGTTAAAGAAGAAGGAAAAGCAGGAAGCAAGGTTGTTAATTATTCTCAGACTTCAGTGAATAATACAATTTCAGATAAGACTGTTTTGAAGGAAAAAGTTACAAAAGAGGCCACTAAGACAGTTGTTATCAAGGGCACCAAAGAAAGAAGCGATTCAGCATCATCAGCATCAGCAAATGTTTATGGATCTGGAAGAGGTGGCACAATTGCATCGGCAGCTAGATCAATGGTAGGAGCACATATGGATTGCGTTTCACTAGCTTCAAGTGCATTGTCTCGTGCAGGGATAAGCTTTAGAGGATGGCCTGAGCAGTTCCTAGGACTTGGCTCAAGAGTTCCTGGTGGAGTTGGTGCTGCACAGCCTGGAGACATACTGGTATATAGATACACAAACGGAGTAAACGGTGGAGCACACTATGACCATGTTGCTGTATATGTTGGCGGCGGCATGGCAGTTCACGGCGGATGGAGAGGAAACAACGTTGTTCTTGCGAGCGCTTACATTGGCTCAGGAATCTCAGTTGTTAGACCATAAATTTGCATAGTTGATAATATAGTTTATAAAATCGTGTTTATTTAGAGAATATTAAAAACCCTCGGCATTTAGCCGAGGGTTTCTTGCATTCACCATGTCCTAGTGAATCAGAATCAGTCAATCATTGCTACGTAATGCATTATATTTCTAAATGGGGAAAAAATGCATCCAAGAATTCTATTGTAAGATCTGAAACCATAGGTTGCGAACACGGAGTTTCTCTTAATATGTTTTTTGAGAAATTCTCTTTCCTGTCCACCAAATCCAGCAATATCATTATTCTTTATAGCCTCTATCATATCGTTATTACACTTTATTTCACTGTTGAACTCAGTGTATGCCGTACCCACATACTCAGACTTATGAGAGTCAGATCCGCCTGTACAAGGTAGACCCAATCGTGCCGCAGAAATAATTGCAGCTTGGTTAGCTATTTTGGTCTCACAGGTATTAAAACCTTCAAGAAAATCACAATCACTAAGCATTTGAGAGTTTCTCATAAGCTTGTTACAAAACATAGCACTCGAACTCTTTGCTCCAAATGGATGCGCAGGGCCAAGAATGCCGCCATTCTTATGAACAACCTCTTTGAGAGCATTGTAGGACATACCTCTGACCTGCAGAACCTGTAATTCAACTCCATCAGGCATGATTACAATAAAATGTCCCGCATCACATGTATCATATTCAACTCCCATTAGGACTGTAAAATCATCTACAGTCGGATCCTTGTCCTTCAGGCTTGAACGCCAATAGCGATAACCCTTATAGGAGTCATGGTCTGTAACGAGCATACCGTCGAAACCTTTGGATTTGAGAATTTGAATATATTCCTTGATAGAAATTTTAGCGTCGATAGAACCTTCTTTAGTATGACAGTGCATATCAAATTTCGGCAAATTATCGACCTCCCTTCTCTCTATTTGTATCCTATTTCTTGCAAATATTATATACCCGTGGAACATAAAATCAACCTAAATATTGTAAAATAACAAGTCGCAAATAAAAAAATATACCAAATATATATCAAACATCTTCTAAAAATGTTATAATACAAACGAATTAAAAAAGTATTAATGTTTTGTATTGATAGATTTGGTTATATATAATAAAGCCCTGAAGTTTCACATCAGGCAATTAAAATATAAATATCGAATATAAGAATAATATAAAATTAATTCAGACTATTTCATGAAAGGATGGAAGAAAATGTTCAAAAAAGTCAAAAACAATGTTTATTGGGTTGGTAAAATTGACTGGGAACTAGAATGGTTTCACGGCCATGATTACAGTATCAACAAAGGATCGAGCCAGAATGCTTACTTAATTCGAGAAGAAAAGACAGTGCTTGTTGACACAGTATGGGCTCCTCATAAGAATGAATTTGTAGAGAATCTCAAGAAAGAAATTGATCTCAAAGATATAGATTATATAATTGCACAGCACGGTGAAGTCGATCACAGCGGATCACTTGAAGCCATTGTATCAGAGATACCGGATGTTCCCATTTACTGTACTGCAAACTGCGTTAAGTCCCTCGTTGGTCAATACCACCATCCTGAGTGGAATTTCCAAGTTGTCAAGACAGGTGATGAACTTGACATAGGTAATGGCAAGAAACTTAAATTCATTGAAATGCGTATGCTTCACTGGCCTGACAGTATGGCAACATTCATGACAGGCGACAATATTTTGTTCTCAATGGACGTATTTGGACAGCACTATGCAGTTGAAGAAATGTTTGACGACAAAGCAAACAACTGCGACATGTGGTCTGAAGCGATGAAGTATTTTGCTAACATCATTCATACTTTTGCACCGATGTGCAAGATGAAGATGGCTGAACTAGATAAGATGAATCTACCAATTGAATTGATTGCGCCTTCGCATGGTGCAATCTGGAGATCGCAAATTCCAGAGATTATCCAGGCATATAAGGATTGGTCAGACAACTATCAGGAAGACCAAATTACGGTAATCTACGACACTATGTGGGACGGCACCAAGAAACTGGCTCATAGGATTGCACAGACACTTAAGAAAGAAAGCCCTGATTCTGTGGTTAAAATCTATAACATTTCACAGTTCGACAAGAACGACATAATGACTGAAGTGTTTAAGTCGAAGGCTATAGCGGTTGGGTCTCCAACAGTAGCACAAAATATGCTTTCGTCAGTAGGGGGCTGGATGGAGTTCCTGAAGGAATGCCGATTCAAGGGCAAGAAGGCTAGCGTTTTCGGATGCTACGGCTGGTCTGGAGAAGCCTGCGATATTTTGAGAAAAAATTTGACAGAGTCTGGATTTGATGTAATCGAAACTCAGGCTAAATGCAACTGGAATCCTGATGAGGAAAACTTCGAGGCAGCTGATAAGCTTGCAAAGGATCTAGTGGCTGCTTGCAAATAACGACAAGTAAAAATGGAAAAGTAAAGGGGGAGCTAAAGCTCCCCTTTGTTGTATTTTTCGTAAGCCATCATGTCAAACTGTCCAGTTCCACTTAAACAGAAAAGTATAACCGGAGCATCATCTGAACCTGACGGATATTTTTTCGCCTCATCGATAACAGCCCTAATAGCATGGCCGCTTTCGGGTGCAGGCAATATTCCCTCAGAACGAGCAAATATTGTGTTTGCTTCAAATACATCGTGCTGCTCGTAGGCATGTGCCTCGATAAGACCCTGATTGTAAAGCTCTGAAAGAGTTGGACTCATGCCGTGATATCTGAGTCCTCCTGCGTGGTTTGCAGACGGTATAAAGTCGTATCCCATGGTATACATTTTTGCCATTGGTGTTACTTTACCTGTATCGCAATAGTCGTACTTAAACTCCCCCTTTGTGAAAGAAGGACAGGAAGAAGATTCGGCAGCGATTAATCTATAGTCGTGCTCGCCGCGTATTTTTTCTCCTACAAATGGAGCCATTAGCCCTCCGACATTGGAACCGCCACCGGCACAGCCTATGATTATATCAGGCTTAATCCCATATTTTTCGAGTGCAGTCTTGCTTTCAAGGCCTATTACGCTTTGATGAAGCATGACCTGATTTAAAACGCTGCCGAGGACGTATTTTGTGTCTGGATTATTCATCGCAACCTCAACTGCTTCAGATATTGCAACGCCAAGGCTGCCGGGCGTATCAGGATCTTCTTTAAGAATATTTCTGCCCGATTTTGTTTCTTCTGATGGAGATGCGAATACATTTGCACCGAATGTCCTCATTATTTCTCGCCTGAATGGCTTCTGATCGTGGCTGCATCTAACCATGAATACAGAGAGGTCCAGACCCATCTGAGCACAGCTTATTGCAAGCGCAGTACCCCATTGACCTGCACCAGTTTCAGTGGTTAGCCTTTTGATCCCTTCTTCTTTAGCATAGTATACTTGAGGAATTGAGGAGTTTAGCTTGTGGCTGCCACTCGTGTTATTTCCTTCAAATTTATAAAAAATCTTAGCCGATGTTCCGATTGCTTTTTCAAGTTCGGTTGCTCTTACTAATGGGGAAGGCCTGAAAGCAGCATATGCCTTTTGCACTTCTTCGGGTATCGGAATAAGCCTTGTGGTGTCGTCTAGTTCCTGCTTAGCGCCTTCTTTTGTGAAAATCTGAGAAAGTTCTTCAAACGTCACGGGCTCCATTGTGGCAGGGTTTAGAAGCGGTTCAGGTTTTTTCGCCATATCAGCCCTGAGATTGTACCAAGCTTTAGGCATTTCGGATTCTTCAAGATATATTTTTTTCGGTAAATTTTTCAAACAGTCTTTTTCTTTCATTTTCATTCTCCCAAATTAATATTTTGTTTACAAAAAAAACTCCTATCCCAACAAATGCTGGGACAGGAGTGAAATTTCCTGCGTTGCCACCCGGCTTGGCACATCATTACAATGTACCCACTCAAGCACGTGCAAACACACGCCGATTCAATTAACGCCGAATCACTGCGTCTTACCTACTTAGGATATCAAGAATATAGAATGTTTCAATCCTGTTCAGTTCGCCCTCAGAAGTCCATTCACTTCAGATTCTCATATCGCATCACACCATACGCGACTCTCTCGATGAAAATTTTATTGAAGTTACTACTCTTCTTCAACGGTTTAAAAATATGATAACGCAAATAAATTACATTGTCAACTGAAATTTTATAGAATCTAACTCGCTAATTTATCTGCTAATTTATGATTTAATAAGTTTTTGATGCTCGTTATTGTAAAGCCAAATTAACCTAATCACACCTCTTAGTGACCCATAGGTGTTTTGTATAAATATGCTTTTTCAACGGTTCTATCGGCAATCAGTAGCCTGATGAAGGCATATACTAAGAACGGAATCGCTAACCAAAGAGCATGAACATCCAAATATATGCACATGACGGCCGAAAAAACGGCACCCAACAAAAACAGAACGAGCATAATTAGATGTCTCTTCCACCTGCTTGAGGCGTTTTGATTCTTGTCGCGGATCGATCTGACGATGTTAACGGCTGTCTGCCTGATATGATTGGTCACAAAGGTTGTAGCCATAGGTATCCCTTGACTTGCTCTGAAAGTGTTAAACTGCATAGAACATATGAAGTTCAAAGAAATTTGGCATATCTGATCCGGCGCCGATTTTGGAAGTGCCGCAAGAAATGCCACGATAATGATTTCAATTCCGATAAATATAGTGTCCCAGCGCAGCAATTTAAATTTTTTAACATGTTTTGCGAGTATCTCCGAAAGCATGGTCCCCAATAGATAGGCAAACAGCGAAGAGATTAGATATATGATTTTCATCCACTCCCCATTGCCAAGAGCCATCCCAAGCAGCACGATGTTGGCTGTCTGAGCATTACAAAATATGCCACCCCGAACGGTGTATGTGTATGCCCCAAAGAATCCACCTACAAATATCAAAATCATGAAAATCCAATGCTTCTCACATTCCAAATAAAATTGGTCATCAATCTCTTTTTGTGAGATGTTTTGTGGTGTACAGCCTCTGTTTCCGAGCCTTAAACCCTCACCGCCACTTGTATTTGATCCATTCATAAAAACTTTCACCGACCTTTATTTTTAGAAATAATAAAAATTATAAATGATATACTTTTTAATACATATTATATTGTAACACATAAACAGAATTTTCATGAACATCTTAAGAATATTTCTAAATTTATCTTGCATATTTTTTGAATAGCGTTACAATATACATATAACCAAACAAAACAGGGGAGCTTCCGCTGAGAGGGGATATCACTTATATCTCGACCCTTTAGCTGATTCGGATAATGCCGACGTAGCGAGTTTTAGACAACAAATTTATAAACTTATGCACGCAGACCTCCTTTGATTTTTTGGGCAAACAGATATTTTGTTCACATATAATATAGGAGGTTTTTATTATGAGCAGAACAAAGCTTAACGTTTTAGTAGAAGGTGCGCTGATGATTGCACTTGCAACGATTTTGAGTTATATCAAAATTTTTGAGATGCCTCAGGGCGGCTCGATCACAGCAGTCAGCATGCTTCCGATAATTCTTTTTGCAACCAGGTGGGGCGTAAAGCAAGGCCTTCTCACGGCGATGGTTTACGGAGTATTACAATTCCTTCTGCAGGGCGGATTTTCACTTAGCCCTTGGTCAATCCTGCTTGACTACATCCTGGCATTTGGAGCACTTGGCCTAGCCGGAATCTTCCATGGGACTAGGACTAAGGCAGTTTTAGGAGCACTTGTAGGCGTTTTTGCCCGCTTTGTCGTACTTGTTTTTTCTGGCGTGGTACTTTGGTATATGTATGCACCAAAGGGAGTGAGCCCACTGTGGTATTCAATAACATATAATGCATCATACATGGTTCCTGAGCTTATAATCACTTGCGTCGTTTTGTATCTTGTATATCCACAGTTCGACAAAATAGTCAAGAGGGCGTAAGGGGCGTAGTATTCGAGTGAATGCTTATGCAGTATTTTGCTCGACAAAGCATCATGAGCACGTAAGGATTTGTAAAATTAACTGTTAAATATCTGCATTATAGGGTATAATACATTAAAGAGTAAAACAATCAATTTGTATTATTCGAAGTATATCAAGGAGGTGCAGTATGAAGGTTAATATTTTAGGAAGAAATTACAGGACTTATGGCAAACTTGAGGAAACTATTGAGAAGAAATTAGACAAGCTTGGAAAGTATTTCTCCGATGACATTACTGCAAATGTTGTATTGTCTCACGTTGCAGGTCGCGACAAGATTGAGACGACTATCTCGGCTAAGGGAACGATCTTCCGTGCTGAGGATATTTCAAACGATATATATGAATCTATTGACGTTGTAGTTGACAAGCTATCAAGCCAAATGTCAAAGTTTAAGGGAAAACTTCAGAAACGTTACAACGACAATAAGGCTTTGAAGTTTGAGTTCTTGCCTGAAATTGAAGAAGAGGAAGAACACGGTGAAGTTGTTAAGAAGAAGGTCTTTGAACTAAGGCCTATGGACGAGGAAGAAGCGATCCTTCAGATGGAGATGCTAGGACACCAATTCTTCGTTTATCTTGATGCAGATGCCGGAACTGTCAACGTATTATATAAGAGGAAAGACGGAGACTACGGACTTCTTGAGACGAGAAACTAGATGAACCGTAATGACTGAGCGTTTTAATATATCTAGATTTAATTTTTATACATTTTAGACAACAAAATAGAGAGCAAAACACCGCAGGAATCAATGCTTCCCGCGGTATTTTATACTAGGGTATATATTGATGAAAAATTTAGAAAAAATTTACAGACCATTTTCAATTAACTGCATAACAGTCTGTAAATTTCTGCTTTAAAACCGAGCAACCTACCACAAATTGATGTGCTCGAAAAGCCGCTTGTGTCAGGTTGCCTTTCTTCTGTAATTAGGATTTTATTTTTTTGTAAAATAAAAAAATAAAATCAAAAGAAAGACACTCAAACATATTACTATAATTTTTATTATTGAACCTTCAAATAATTTGAAAAACCCTGAAAGCAATGTTAATAACAGAAGAATAATTAAAAGTAAGATTGATTTTGTATTTTTATTTCGCATTGTATTAAAATCCTTTGTAATTAGTATGAAATATAGGCTTTAAACCTCTAATTGTGCATTAGAGTACCCTCCTTAATAATACAAATTACTAAAACTATATAATTATTATAGCAGATGAAAAATAAAATAAAAGTCTAGATTTTAACAATTCTTCATGTTATTTCTAAAGGCAAAAGTTACCTCTAGATAACAAGAATGCCACTTGTTGGTATTTGCATGCTCGGATATTTTTGACATTTTAAGGGGAAAGGACTAAAATATAGACGTATATTTACTAATAAATATGTAGATTTTAATTGCCTTGCAGATGACGCAAATCCCTAATTTTTGAATCGTATGTTAGGCAACAAAGATATTTTGTTTAGAAAGAGGTGTTTTAATTTTGCTTAAGAATTTTGAAGAGCTCAAGAAGCTCGTTCTAAAAAGACCGAAAAAAATCGTTGCTGTATCATGTGCGAATGATTGGCATACTCTAGAAGCGGTTTTTAAAGCCCACGAAGATGGTCTATTGGACTACATATTGGTGGGTGATGAGAACAAAATAAAGGAAATTGCACATGAACACGGCATAGATCATTTTTCTGGGAAGATAATAAATTGTACGGACGAAAAAGAATCAGCTGAGATAACCGTAAGGCTTGTGAGAGATGGAAATGCTGACTTTCTACAAAAAGGGTTGATGCAAACAAAGACAATTCTCAAAGCAGCACTTAATAAAGAATATGGAATTCCAACTGGAAACCTAATGTCAAACGTGGCACTGCTAGAGATACCAGGATATCATAAGATTGTCGGGGTAACAGATGGTGGCATGATTATATATCCAACATACGAGCAGAAACTTGGGATGATTAAGAATGCCGTGAGGATGTTCAATTACATGGGATATGATAAGCCTAAAGTTGCTGCAATCTGTGCACTTGAGATTGTCAATCCGAAGATGTCTGAAACTGTTGATGCGGCGAATTTGAAAGCTGCTTGCGAGAGAGGCGAGCTTGGGGAGTGCTATGTAGAAGGTCCGATTTCAACGGATATTGCGTTCAAAAAGGAAGCAGCTGAAGTGAAGGGTTTTGATAGCCCTGTTGCGGGCGATGCAGATATAATCTTAGTACCAAATATCAGTGCAGGAAACATGATGGTAAAGGGAATGCTCTTGTTTGGCGGTGCTAAGATGGCAGGAGTTGTAATGGGTGCTAAATGTCCAATTGCTTTGAATTCCCGAAGTGCTATATTTGAGGAAAAATATTATGCTCTCGTAGCATGCTGCCTCATTTCGGATATAATTAAATAACTTTACCATAAAATATTTATAGGTTAGGAGGTTAGACCTAATGAAAAAGCTTTTGACAGGTAATGAGGCTATTGCACGAGGAGCCTACGAAGCTGGTGTTCGTCATGCATCGGCTTATCCCGGAACGCCTAGTACAGAAATTTTGGAGAACATTGCCAAATATGATGAAATCTATGCTGAATGGGCACCGAACGAAAAGGTAGCAATGGAGTCTGCAATAGGTGCTTCAATGGCTGGCGTGAGATCTATGGCATCTATGAAGCATGTTGGAGTCAATGTTGCGGCGGATCCTATTATGACATACGCATATATGGGAGTGAACGGCGGAACAGTTTTGATAAGTGCAGATGAGCCAGGGATGTTTTCTTCGCAGAACGAGCAGGACAATAGGAATTATGCTAAGCATGGGAAATTCCCTATGATGGAGCCAGCTGATAGCCAGGAATGCCTTGATATGATGAAGGCAGCATTTGATCTGAGCGAAGAGTTTAATGTTTTGTTCATGATAAGGCTTGTCACCCGTGTCTGTCACTCAAAATCAATTGTGGAACTCGGTGAGCGTAAGGACGTAGATGTTAAACCTTGGGAGCCGAACCCAATGAAGTATGTTGCACTTCCTGCACATGCGAGAGTTTTGAGGGTTGAAATAGAGAAGAGAACTGAAAGATTGAGAGAGTTTTCTGAAACCTGCCCATATAACAGGGTGGAAATGAATGACAAAAAAATTGGAATAATATCCTCAGGCCCTTCGTATTATTATGCAAAAGAAGTCTTTGGTGAGGAAGCTTCATATCTAAAACTTGGATTTACATGGCCGCTTCCGCCTAAGAAAATTACAGAATTTTGCAATGCAGTTGACGAGGTTTACATCGTTGAGGAAGATGATCCATATATCGAAGATTTTGTGCGCAGCCTAGGATTTAAGCCGCATGGAAAGGACATCTTCCCTCCATATGGGGAAATGCTACCAGGCATTTTGAGAAAGTGCCTTAATGGAGAAGAACTTCCAAGCGTTGAATATGCAGAAGACAAGGTTATCAAAAGACCTCCGACTCTATGTTCAGGCTGCCCTCATAGAGGATTCTTCTACAGACTTGGTAAGAGAAAAGACATAATGATAAGTGGCGACATAGGCTGCTATACACTTGCTGCAGGACCTCCTTACAATGCTATGAATAGTTGCGTCTGTATGGGTGCTAGTTTTTCTGTAGGTCACGGAGCACAGCAGGCATTCGATCGTGCAGGTGTCAACAAAAGAGTTGTCGCCGTCCTAGGTGATTCGACATTCTTCCATACCGGCATAAATTCGCTTTTGAATACTGTGTATAATAAATCAAGAACGATTAGCGTGATCCTGGACAATAGGATTACAGCCATGACGGGACATCAAAATAACCCTGGATCAGGTTTTACGGCGAAAGGCGAGCCAGCTGGCGAAATTCAGATAGAGCCTCTTGTAAAAGCTATGGGGATAAAGCATGTGAGGGTGGTTGACCCTAATGACCTTGATGCGGTTGACAAAGCACTTGACGAGCTGATTGCAATCGATGAGGCGTCAGTTCTGATTACGAGGTGGCCATGTGTTCTCAAGAAATTCTCAGAGAAAGATATAAATGAGTTTGAAGGCATGTTCTCAACAAAGAATTTTGTGAACCAAGAAGTCTGTATCGGTTGCAGAAAATGCCAAAAGACGGGGTGCCCATCGCTTGAATTCCAAGACGAAAAGCGAAAAATGTTGATAAATCCAGACACCTGCGTTGGATGTGACGTATGCATGCAGGTTTGTCCGGTTCAGGCAATTCAAAAGAAAAAATAAGGAGGATGGAGCTATGACTAAAAATGTTTTGTTAACAGGTGTTGGCGGTCAGGGCACAATCCTTGCTGCTAAGATGCTAACCATAGGATTGATGGAGCATGGCTTTGATGTGAAGATGAGTGAAATTCATGGAATGAGCCAGCGTGGTGGAGATGTTATTTCACAGGTAAGATACGGGGAGAAGGTTCTATCCCCCATCATTGAAAAAGGTTCTGCTGACATGATAGTAGCCTTTGAGAAGATGGAAGCACTGAGAGCAATGCCGTATTTGAAACCGACGGGGAGCGTTGTAGTAAATGACTACGAAATTCCTTCTATGACTGTTTCAACTGGACTTGAGACTTATGCCAAGGATGTGATAGAAGAAATTAAGAAGTCGGCGGAAAAGACATTTGTGCTGAATGCGACAAGTTTAGCTAGAGAACTTGGCAATTCAAAGGCGACCAATGTGATTTTACTAGGAACAATAATAAAAATTATGTCACTTGAAGACATTGATTGGGAAACAATAATTAGAAATAATGTTAAGGAAAAATTTGTAGATTTAAACCTAAAAGCACTAAAAATTGGAATGGAATCAGTTATCTGCAATCGAAATGCAGATCAGAAAATTTTAACTATATAATTCCAAGAGAAAAAATTCAAATTTAAAAAAATATTGAATTAGGAAGGGGATAAACATGATCTCGAAGAAAATGGAACCGCTTGTTAAAAACAGCTCGGTGATAAGAGCCATGTTTGAAGAAGGCGCTAAGATGAAGGCAAGGTATGGGGAAGACAAGGTTTTTGACTTCAGCCTCGGCAATCCGAATGTGCCTGCACCAGACGAAGTTAGAGAGGCAATAATGGCTATTCTAGAAAATGAGAATCCACTGAAGGTTCATGGCTATATGAATAACGCAGGTTTTGAAGGAACTCGAACCGCGATTGCAAATCATCTGAATAAACTGCATAAAACTAAATTTTCTGCGAAGAATCTCATTATGGTGGTAGGAGCTGGATCTGCGCTCAACGTTAGCCTTAAGACAATGCTTGACCCAGGCGATGAAGTTCTTACGTTTGCCCCTTATTTTGTTGAATATGGAAACTATGTGGCTAATTACGACGGTAAACTTGTAGTCGTTCCTCCGAACGAAGAAGACTTTATGCCAGACGTTCAGAAGATGAAGGATGCAATAACGCCGAGGACAAAGGCTGTAATTATCAACAATCCCCATAACCCGACAGGAGTAGTCTATGAGGAGGATGTGATAAAGGAAATTGCAGCGGCCCTTTCGGAAAAGCAGCGCGAATTCAAAACGGTTATATACTTAATAGTGGATGAACCATATAGAGAACTTGTTTATGTTGACAAAACCGTTCCATACGTAACAAAATATTACGATAACACAATAGTTGCATATTCATACAGCAAATCGCTCTCTCTACCTGGAGAACGTATAGGATATATTGTAATTCCCGATGAAGCAGACAAAAGCGAGGAATTTATCGCTGCGGCTACTATTGCAAACAGGGTATCGGGCTGTGTAAACGCACCGTCTCTCATGCAACTTGTAATAGAAAGATGCGTTGATGCAGAGGCGGATATAGAGTTTTATCGAAGAAACGGAGAAATCTTATATAAGGGTCTGACAGAGGCGGGATTTGAGTGCTTAAAGCCAGAAGGAGCCTTTTACCTTTGGATGAAGTCTCCAGTCGCCGATGACAAAAAATTTGTCGAGGAAGCAAAGAAGTATAATATTTTGATGGTTCCCGGGTCCTCGTTTGCAGGACCAGGCTATGTAAGGCTGGCATACTGCGTCAGCAAAGAAACCTGTCAAAATTCAATCGAGAAGTTCAAAGAACTTGCGAAGGAGTATAATTTATGAGTAACGTTAAAGAAGCGATGCCACTTGAAAAATCTGGCTGCAAAACAAAAGATGAATATTTGCAGCTGATAGTAAATCCAGGATCGACAAGCACTAAGCTAGCGATATTTAAGGGGACTCAGAAGCTGGTACAGAACAATTTGGAGCACGATGCAAAGGCTTTGGCTAAGTTCGACAAAATAGCCGATCAGCTTGAGTACAGGCTTGGCGAGGTAAGAGAATTCCTCAAGGAGCATGGTTATCATGTGAATGATTTTGATGCAATCGTCGGCAGGGGTGGACTCGTATATGGTATTGGAGGAGAAGGCTATGAGGTTGATGATGCCCTAGTCGAAGCACTTTCAAATCCTGAGTTATGTTCGCAGCACGCATCAAACTTAGGTGGACTGATCGGGAAAAAACTGGCTGATGAAGGTGGAATCAAGGCGTATATTTATGATGCCGTTATGGGTTCATACCTAAGCGATATAGCTAGGTTGACAGGATTCCCTGAATTTAAGAGACAGCCAACCTGCCATGTTTTGAATAGCAGGGCAATGGCGATGAAGTATTGCGAAAACAATGGACTTGACTATTCGAAAAATAATTTTATCGTTGCTCACATAGGCGGCGGCAGCTCTATGAGTGCTCATAAGCAGGGGAAGATTATAGATATAGTTGCGGATGATGAGGGCCCTATGTCTCCAGAACGATCAGGAGGCACTCAGCTCCTATCACTGATGGAATTCTTTGAGAAGAGCGGAATGAACGTTAAGGATTTCAAAAAGCGCATACGAGGTAAGGGCGGATTACTAGCATACCTTGGAACCACAGACGGCAGAAAAATCGAAGAGATGTACATCGAAGGAGATGAAAAGGTAAAATTAGTATATGACGCAATGGCATATCAGATTTCCAAATATATTGGATGGCTTGCTCCTGTTTTGAATGGCGAGGTTAATGCTATAATAATCACAGGTGGGCTTGCACATTCTAAGTTGCTTACCGACATGGTAATTCCAAGAGTCAACTTTATCGCTCCAGTAACAGTTATGCCTGGCGAGTGTGAGATGGAAGCTTTGGCAGGAGGCGGAATGCGAATTCTAAGCGGTGATGAAATTGCAAAACATTACGACAAAACAGAGGCTATGAAACGCAAATAGTGTTATCTTTACAATTTTGGGTAATAGTAGTATGATAATACGGTCTTGTTTTAGATTGATTTTTAGTATATAGGAGGATGTAAATATGGAAATGGAAGCAAAAATCAAGGAAGCTTTAGATAAAATTAGACCATTTCTCCAAAATGACGGTGGAGACGTGGAATTCGTTGAATATAAGGATAATATCGTGAAGGTTAAGCTTCAGGGACACTGCGCAGGCTGCCCCGGAGCAAGAATGACTCTTCAGGGAGTTATCGGAAGAATCCTAATGGAATCTTATCCTGAAATTAAGGGAGTAGAAGCGGTTGAGTTTTAATCACTCTATTAGGATCGTTAAAAAAATCGATGGTAGAACTGTATCCGGGCTGAGGTTGAGCAAACTCTCGGCTCGGAGCGATAACCAAAGGTGTGTAGTGTATAATAAGGCACTGACAGATTATGGGGATGTCGAAAATCATTTTGAGAATTTTAATTCCCCAGGTCTTTCTATTCGAAAAATCGGCAAGTCTATGGAGATAGTTTCAGAGTCATGCGGTGATTTTTTTGAGTTTTTGTCAAAACTGCCATTCTACGACGCAAATGTTATCGATTTTGCCGATGCGTATAATGAATTTTTTGTAAATGAAAAATTCGTGATTCAAAATGGTGATGACTCTAATCAGGATGTCGACAAAATAGCCGAATCGCATGGCGTTGTCGCAGAGGTTGTGCATATCGCCAAAGAGAAAGACGCAATTATTTTGTACATAAATATACACGAACGGGGTGCTGAAATGCCGCAGAGCGAGGAAGTCATTTTCGGAATTTTTGATGATATGGCTAAGAAGTATAACCTGGGCGTTATTTATGATGGATTTGAGGAAGTTATAGATGAACAAAAGATATAATAGCAAAACCATTGCAAAAATTGGGCTTATGACTGCGATTTCGTGTGTTCTGCTCCTGCTAATCAGAATACCGTTTCCGCCGGCTCCTTTTTTGAAATATGATCCTGCGGATGTACCGATTTTTGTTACAGCATTTGCATTTGGACCTATCCCAGGCATTGTTGTTACAGGAATTGTAAGCCTCATTCAGGCATTTGGACTCGGAGAGGATGGGCTGTACGGGTTTTTAATGCACATGGTAGCTACGGGAAGTTTTGCAATTGTAGCGTCTGTGATATATTCGAGACATAAGACAAAGAAAGTTGCCATTATTGCGCTGATAGCAGGTATTATTTCAATGACTGTGGTCATGTGTTTTGCAAATATGTTTATTACGCCGCTATTTATGGGTGTTCCACGAAAGGCTGTTATGGCAATGATATTGCCGGTAATTATGCCATTCAACCTTCTAAAGGGCGGGATAAATGGACTATTGACCATGCTTATTTATAAGAGAATCTCGGCATTCTTGCATAAAAATTAGTCTAGTATCAGATGCTATATACTTTAGCATCAACACTGTGTAGAAATGTTTTGGACCTTAGAATATCAGGTATTAGGATTCTTATTTAACAGTATATAGATATGAATAAAATTGAGAAGATTTTTAAGACAGAATCAGAAGTGGCCGACTTTGGTCGTGAGATAGGAAGAACATGTTCTAGAGGGACGGTTTTTGCCCTCATCGGAGACCTTGGAACTGGCAAGACGACTTTAACAAAATACATTGCAGAGGGACTTGGAGTTGAAGAATCAATTACAAGTCCTACTTTTAATATTGTTAAGTCATACTATAGCGGAAGAATACCGCTACACCATTTTGATGTATATAGACTAGGAAGCTCTGATGAGTTTTTTGATATTGGTGGCGAGGAGTATCTGGATGGCGATGGAGTTTGTGTTATCGAATGGGCAGATTTGATTTCAGACGTAATTCCACAAGATGCCAAGATAATTGAGATCACTTGGCCGCCATGCGGCAATGTCGATGAAAGGATTTACAAATGCTTATTCTAGCTATTGAGACCACAGGTAGAATCGGATCAGTTGCATTGATTGCAGGGACGGAGGATGCGTCCACAAATAGTGAAAATCAAATAAAAAATTTGCCTCAGGATTTAAAGAGAAACTTCGCGTTTCAGGATGTACTTAAAGCATGCCGAAATTGCAATTTTAAGATGGTTAAGACTGCCAAAACATCTGAGTCTATGTCACATCTCAAAAATCTGCCAGGACTTATTCGTAATGTAATGGATTGTGAAGTGGATGGCAGAAGACCAGGAATGGATGATCTCGCAGCGATAGCGGTTTCAATCGGTCCGGGGTCTTTTACTGGAACGAGGATAGGTGTTTCTGTTGCTAGGAGCCTAGCCCAAGCTCTCGATAAGCCTGTTATCCCGGTAGGATCGCTGGAAATGTGGAAGTTAAAGCTCAAGAGTAATAAGCTTCAATATAGCGAAGAAGCGGTAGAAGGCAGCAAAAATGCGGTTACAAAATACGTTGTTCCGATTTACAATGCGAGAAGAGGGCAGGTGTACGGCGCAATATACCGTGATGACCAAGCAAAGAGCGAAGGATGCATTGAGGTCCATCGCGGGTCATGCATAATGCTTGAAGATCTCCTCGAAAAACTTGCAGCTAATCTATCAGAAATTGCTAATATGTTAAAGCAAACTGAAAACCTTAAAAATGCTAAGTTTGAAATTAACTTTTATGGGGACGGATGCAAGGCATATGAGGAATTTTTGTATGAATGGAAGATCGAACAACTTGATCTATATTCAGGCAAGTTGGACATAGACATATCTTGGGACAGCAGCGATGAAGACTATTTTGAGCCTGATGCTGGTATGGTTGGAATGTATGCAGTTGAAGCCGTTAGAAGTGAGGGCAGACTGAAGGAATACACGGAAGTGCTGCCTGACTATATGAGGATTCCTGAAGCAGAGGCGAAGCTTAAGGCTGGACTCATCGGAGTCAAGAAAAATGAAAAGAAAAATTATTTCGTTAGGGTAGCGACACCAGAGGATGCAGATATCATAGCTGCTTTGGCTGCAAAATATCTGACAAATTCTTGGAGTGCCGAAGAGATACGAAGGGATATGGAGAAAAACCCAAAGAGCAGGTATTTTGTCGTTGTAAGGAGTGGCAAAGCATTCCCGGGTCAGGCATACAGAGGCGAATCGGAAGTTGTGGGCTATGTCTCGTACTGGACTGTGCTTGGCGAAGGTGAGATTCACGATGTTGTGGTATCAGAAGATTTTAGAAGGATTGGGCTCGGCCGGAAACTTGTAAATCACATGCTTAGAACAGGAAGGCATGAAGGAATATGCGACTTTACTCTCGAGGTTAGAAAAAGCAATGAGGCAGCGATAAAGCTTTATGAGGAATTTGGATTCCGCGGCGAGGGGCTTCGAAAGGGCTATTATGATAATGCTGAGGATGCTGTCATCATGTGGAGAAGAACTGGAAAGTCAAATAAGTGAGGATGTTTTGATGAGCGATGCATATAAGAAACAAAACAACGGAGAGGAAGGCTGCTTGAATTTTGGTAAATCCAGAAGTCAGGAACTTTGCGATGACTTTAAGGAAGATTTCATAACGCTTGCAATAGAGACAAGCTGCGATGAAAGTTCTGCCTCTATTTTGCGTGGTGAGCGAAACCTGTTATCTAATGTCATTTCATCACAAATTGCGATTCACAAGGAGTATGGGGGCGTTGTGCCTGAAATTGCGTCGAGGCAGCACCTTGAAAACATCAACAAAGTAGTCGAAATGTCTATGGACGAGGCTTCAGTATCTTGGAATGACATTGATCTGATTGGTGTAACTCACGGGCCAGGTCTTTCGGGTGCACTTGTTATTGGAGTTGCAGCGGCAAAGGCTTATTCAACTGCACTCAATATACCGATAGTAGCTGTTAATCATATGCACGGGCACATAGCAGCAGCATATGCAGCCTATCCAAAACTTAAACCGCCATTCATTTCGCTTGTTGTTTCTGGTGGACATACCAACATCGTTAAGGTGAATGGATATACGGATTTTGAGGTTTTGGGACAGACAAGAGATGATGCGATAGGTGAGGCATATGACAAGGTGGCGAGAGTCCTTGGACTTGGATATCCAGGAGGACCTAAGATTGATAAACTTGCAAAACAGGGCAATGGAAGCGCGGTTGACTTTAAAAGAACATGGCTTGAGAAGGGAACCTATGACTTTAGTTTTAGCGGAATTAAGACCGGCGTTTTGAATTATGTTAATACGGAAAAACAAGCGGGACGAGATGTTAAGGTTGAAGACGTAGCAGCATCTTTTCAGGAGGCCGTTGTCGAAGTTGTGGTGACTAAGGCAATGGAAGCGCTTGAAAAAGAAAATATGAGCAAACTGGTTATGGCAGGCGGAGTTGCTGCAAATTCAAGGCTAACTGAGGTTATGTCAGAGAAATGTGCTGAGCACAATATTGAATTTTATAAGCCTCCAATTGTGATGTGCACCGATAATGCTGGGATGATTGCAATAGCAGCGTATCACAAATATTTTGAGCAGGGTGCTGATAACCTTGACTTTGACGTTTTGCCGGGGTTAGAGATATGATAACAGTTTCAGCTACATCTCTCACAAAGTCCTACGGCGTAACCCCAATAATAAAAAATGTTTCCTTTCACCTAAATGACGGCGAGAAACTCGGCGTTGTGGGTATTAACGGTGCCGGCAAGACGACACTTTTAAATATTATTTCAGGTGAAGTTGATCCCGACGAGGGAGACGTATTCATATCATCTGAAAAAAAAGTCGGCTATCTGAGACAGCGAAATAATTTTTCATCTGGAATCTATAAGGATAGATATGAAGGCCTGACGGTCTATGAGGCGATGAAGAGCGTAGAAGGTTACGATTATGAGAGCGAAGTCACAGGCATGCTGAATACAATGTCATTTGGAGAAAACTATTATGACGAACCTGTTTCTTTGTTGTCGGGCGGCGAGAGGTCAAGACTTGCGCTTGGATGCATCCTGCTTTCTAAGCCGGATATTTTGTTGCTCGATGAACCGACCAATCATCTGGATCTTGCAACCATAAATAAACTGGAAAAGTACCTGAAAAATTATGGTGGTACCGTGATAATTGTCAGCCATGACAGGTATTTTCTTGATGTAACGACAGATAAAACGCTTGAAATTTCGGCAGGACACGCAAGGCTGTACAACGGCAACTATGGCTTTTATGCAAGAGAGAGGAAGTCCGTAAGGGACTCCGAATTGAAGGCATATCAAAAGCAGAGGCGAGAGATTGCAAAGCAGGAAGATATGATTAGGCGTTTCAAGGAGAGAGGAACTGAGAAACTCGCAAGGAGAGCTGCTTCGAGAGAGAAACGACTTGCTGCGATGGAGAGGATTCAAAGGCCTGAGGCTCTTGATGATAAGATGAAACTCACATTTAAGGAAGAATTCCCATCGGGAAATGACGTCTTAATCGCTGAGGATATTTCAGTCGGCTATAAACAGCCATTGGTTGAAAATCTCTCTTTTCTGATAAGGCGTGGAGAGCGTATTGCATTTTCGGGGGCAAACGGCGTTGGAAAAACCACACTCTTAAAGGTGTTGACGAGCCAGATGTCAATTCTCTCTGGACACCTTAAGTTAGGGCATAATGTCAGCTTTGGGTATTACGATCAGGGGCAGTTGCTACTAAATGAACAAAACACTGTGCTAGAGGAGGTTCATCAGGATTTTCGCTTATATACTGAGGGTGAAATACGGAACTTGTTAGCCAGATTTTTGTTCAAGGGTGACGATGTATTCCTCAAAGTTTCTTCTTTGTCCGGAGGTGAAAAGGCTAGGCTTTCACTTTTAAAGCTTATGATGGGCGGGGCAAATGTGCTCGTACTTGACGAACCTACTAACCACCTTGACATAGACTCCAAGGAAGCGTTTGAGGACGCTCTTATTGAATATCCAGGGACGGTTATTGTGGTCAGCCATGACCGGTATTTTCTCAAGAAAGTGCCGCAGAGAATAATTAATCTCGATGAATATAGAAGTTCAGGAGATGGCGGTGGCACAAAATACAAAAATGATGTGCATGTGGATTCTGACTGCACATCATCTCAGCAAAACGACTGCGAAATGACTGAATCTGCGATGAGGAGGGCGATGCGGAAGGAAAGGCAGGCTGAGGAGAGGCGAAATAGGCGTGAGAAAGAGAGACTTGAGAAATTCATAAAACAACATGAAGCCTCAATACACGAAAATGAAAAAGAAATGTGCAAGCCTGAGAATTTGAGCGATTTTGAACTGCTGGCAGAGCTTGCTGCCGAAAATGAAAAACTGCAAGAAGAACTCGAGCAGGCTTACGAGAAGTGGATTGAATTAGAGTAGGTCTCCCTCAGAAAAGTTTGCAAAATCCGATGTGCATGTTTTTGGGGATGTTTTGTACTTGCATTGCAGTTATACTTGTACTATAATGATTCATATTGATTTACCATGGGCTATTTTGTTGAGCGTTTAAGCAATGTGAAATGACTTATGGACAAAAATTTGGAATTAATCAAAGAAGATATTTCATTAATTTATTTGAAGAAGAAACTTGAATCATTATTTTATTAATTTGAACTTGGAGGTAGATATGGTTTTTGAAAAAATCAGAGATATCATTGTAGATCAGCTTAAACTTGAGGAAACAATGGTAACGATGGATACAAATTTGATGAAGGATCTGGAAGCTGATTCACTTGATGCCGTTGAGATTATCATGGGCATTGAAGAAGAGTTTGACATTGAAATTCCGGATGAAGAAGCGGAAAACTTCCAGCTTGTTGGAGACCTTGTTAAATATGTTGAAGAAAACGCGGAAAATATCGACTAATCTTTTAAGGTTGACTGCTTTACTTTTGAATTAAAAAAGAATCTATAATACCAAGCCTAAGTTGCTTGGTATTTTTCGTTAAAAATGTGTTATAATAATATCAAAGATGGGTATCATACTAAAATCGAAAATAACAGCATGGTAAATAAGAATATGTATAGCATATAGGTTTATTAGTATTAAGGGCTATGTAGGCATACTTGCCGGCATAGCAATAAGATAAAATTTTATTTGATTGAGGAGACAGAAAATGAAGAGAACAACTAAGATTTCAAACGCAGTTATCAAGAGACTGCCAAGATATCGAAGATATCTATATGAACTTAATCGTAAGGGAGTGGAGAAAATTTCAAGTAAGGAGTTTTCTGAAATAATCGGTTACACTGCAAGCCAGATTAGACAGGACCTAAACAATTTTGGTGGTTTCGGTCAACAGGGATATGGCTACAGCGTCGAAGGCCTATACAATGAAATTAGCGGTATTTTGGGGCTCGATAAGGATTACAAAATGGTCGTAGTCGGAGCTGGAAATCTTGGAACCGCCATCGCGAACTACATAGCATCATACAAGGGTGGTTTTGAAATGCATGCTGCCTTTGACGTGAAAAAGGAACTGATTGGCAAAGAAATGAACGGCTACAAGATTCTTGATAACGAAGATCTCGTTGACTACGTTGAAGAGAACAAAATAGACATCGGCATAATATGCGTAAACAAAGAAAATGCTCAGGCTGTTGCAGACAGACTTACTTTTGCGGGCGTTAAAGGGATTTGGAATTTTGCACCGCTAGATCTTGAAGTTCCTGACCGTGTGGCCGTAGAAAATGTTCATCTATCAGACAGCCTCCATTCGCTCGCATACCACATTAAGGATATAGAAAAGTTCAATACTAAGAAGACAAAATAGGTTAGTGCTGAAAAGGCCATATTACAGATCATTCCATCAATTAATTCACAGACGGATCTGTCTAAATATGTATTAAATTCAGCGGCGTGCCCAGTTTGTTTGATAAAACAAAACATGAAAAAACCGCTTCATATGAAGCGGTTTATGTTTTACTTAGCTATCTGCAATGAAGAATTTTCAAGCACAGATAGGGTAGTTTGTTAGCTGGATTCAGCTATGCTTATGCCTCTACAGGAGCTCCTGTTGGACATACGCCTGCACAAGCGCCACAGTCGATGCAAGTATCACCGTCGATTACGAAGATTCCATCTCCTTCGCTTATTGCACCAGTTGGGCATTCTGCTTCGCAAGCACCGCAAGCAATGCAGCTATCTTGAATTTTATAAGCCATTGTAAATTCCTCCTTTAAAATGTTTTTAACCGAGTTCATTATATCAGAAGGGATAAGATAAGTAAAGATGAAAGTTTACACATTAGTCGGAAAGTCAGGTACTGGTAAAAGTTATCAGGCTTTAAGCTTATGCAAAGATCTTAATATCGAGGCAATTATAGATGATGGCCTCTTCATTTTTCATTCACAGGTCGTTGCAGGTATCTCTGCCAAGAGACAAAACACGACTATAGGAGCTATCAAAACAGCACTTTTCCGTCTAGATCAACACAGAGATGCTGTGCTTTCTGCCATCAAGAGAGTCAACCCAGAATCCATACTAATTATAGGCACATCAGATCGTATGGTCGAAAGAATAATCTCAAGACTCAATCTGCCAGAGCCTTTGCCTGAGAACCAGATCAAAATCGAAGATTTGACAACCGAAGAGGAGAGGGAACTTGCAGCAAGACAGAGGCATGCCTTTGGAAAACACGTAATTCCCGTGCCTACACTTCAATTAAAAAGAGACTTTGCCGGATACTTTATGAATCCACTTCAAGTTTTTCGAGATCTACAGGAAAACATAGGACAAATTTCAGGAATAACTGGTGCAAGACAGCCTCAGCTCGCATCTGAAAAAGCCCGAAAGAAAAAGGACAAGAGGACTATCAGGAGAGACCTAACTGTTGTGAGACCAACCTACAGCTATGTAGGCGATTTTTTCATTTCTGACAAGGTAGTGACAGACATAGCCAGGTGTGTAGGTCGATCGACCCTAGGAGTTAAAGGAATTGTAAGGGTTTATGGAAATACTTCGATTGATGCAATGCGCATAAATGTAGCAGTTCTCCTTGATAAAAATGTCGATCCCTTCGAGACGGCAGAAATTTATCAAAAAAGACTATTTGAAATGATTGAGCAGATGACTGCATTTAACATAGAATACATTAAAATAGATGTAAGGGGAATTCGCTCTCCTTATGCCTTCCTTGATAAATAGTAATTTTAAATTGAAAGAGAATAAAGTATGAACAAAATAATTTTTCATGATGTCAGAGATTGTAATCTTGAACATATTTTTCAATGCGGCCAGTGTTTCAGGTGGGAGCCTGTAACTGCCGATACGACATTATCAACGCACGAGAATATTAATAATGATTGCATACAGAGGTATGTGGGAATCGCAAATAAATACGCAGCTCTAGTCGAATACGATCTAGAGTCAAAGGACCTGAAAGTAACGGGAAGCGGCAGCGAAGAATTTTGGCGTAGTTATTTTGACCTTGAACGCGACTACAGCAAAATTAAAAATACTTTAATTTTAAATGATGATACAATCGAAGAAGCAATAAAATTCGGCGATGGAATCAGGATTTTAAACCAGGATTTATGGGAAACCATACTTTCGTTTATAATATCGCAAAATAATAATATTCCAAGAATCAAGGGGTGCATAAATAACTTGAGTCGTCATTTCGGAGAAGAAATTCCAGGCTCACGCGAAGTAGGAAGTCTTATAAATGCGGATTTCAAGCCTTGTTCTCTGCCGTCACCGGAGAAAATAGCAGAACTAGATGTTGAGGATTTAAGTCCGATAAGATTAGGTTATCGCGCAAAATATATTGTAAACTCTGCAAAACAGGTCTTGGAGAGGGGGATGCCGCAAACCTACGATGATTTGCTCGAATTGACAGGTGTTGGGCCTAAGGTTGCTAACTGTATAGCGCTATTTGGTCTTTCTAAGAGGGAGAGCTTCCCCATTGATGTTTGGGTTAGGCGAGTGATGAACCACGTTTATGGTCTGCCTGAAGATGATTTTAAAGCTATTTCAGAGTTTGCATCTTCGAACTTTGGAACGCTTGGCGGGTATGCACAGCAATATCTTTTTTATTACATGAGAGAAATGGGAAATAAAAAATTATAAAAATCAGCTCAATATCCTTGACAAAATAAATGCAGGTGTTAAAATATAAATAACGTTAGCACTCTTCGACATAGAGTGCTGATATTAAAAATAAATTAGACTAGTAATAATATGTATAGGAGGATTTCATATGAGTATTGGTATTAGACCGCTTGCAAGCAGGGTGTTAATTAAGAAACTTGATGCAGAAGAGAAGACTGCAGGCGGAATTATTCTTACAAGTTCAGCAAAGG
>ERZ1673752.1470-NODE-1470-length-32662-cov-23.291747_pt1 | contig 32662 bp, 25 predicted proteins | sample MGYA00580195_ERZ1673752 | MGnify/ENA primary metagenome ERZ1673752 (study PRJEB41218, sample SAMN15661744) | gut metagenome | host: Homo sapiens | place: Canada: London | collected 2015-08-20/2019-03-30 | study: EMG produced TPA metagenomics assembly of...
AGTTCATCAAGGTAAGATGCACCTTAGAAGAAAAGCAGCGTATTAAGTCAAAGGCAGAAAGTGCGGGACGGAAATTCTCCGATTATTGTCGGGAAATACTCCTTAACGGAGAAGTAACAGCCGTTCCCAAGATGACCGACAATGAGAGGGAAGCCATTGCCATCCTCCAACATACAGGAAGATTCTATGGGCAGGTTTCCAACCTCATCAAGGTCAAGGACGAAGATTGGCTACATATCACAAAGAACCTCTCGCTATGTGCCAAAGAAGCATTTAAGCGATTTTACGACCCGCATTTTCGTGTGGACGATGAGGTATATAAGGTCTTAAATCTAACAAGAAATGATAGGAAAATGTAAGGCGATAGCGCACGGCAGCACAGCTTTGGACTATATTTTCAGGGAAGGCAAACTCGGTAGTCGGCTTGCATTCCACAATCTTTGCAGCAGAGATCCAAAGACTATCTATGAGGAAATGAAAGTGGTCAGTAACTACAACAGCCGTTGCAGGAACAAGTTTCTCCGTATCGAAATTGGCATCGCACCGCAGGACGAGAAAAAGCTGTCTGTGTCCGAATATATGTGGATAGCCCATTTGTTTGCCAAGCGAATGAGACTTGACAACCACCAATGGGTGGCAGTAACGCACAAGGACACCGACAACACACACATTCACATCATCGCCAACCGTATCAGTCTGTACGGAGAGGTCTATGATACCACTTTTGCGAGCAACAGGGCAGCGAGAGTGGCAGAGGAAATAAGCAGAGAGAAAGGCTTGACTATCGCAAAGGAGGTCAAAACAAACAAAAAATACCAAAAGGAAAAATCTAACCCAACGAGAGAGCAAACAAAGAAAGAGGTACAGCAAATCTGTTATTCCCTGCTTGACAAGTACAAAGGAACAGGTATCACGGGGCATTCCATGTTCCTTTATGAATTGAACAAAAACGGCATTACCATAGAGCGTATGAAGAACAAGCAGGGCAAGGTATATGGCTTGAAGTTCTCATACGCAGGGCAATCCTTCAAGGCTTCCGAAATCGGCAGGGAGTTCGGCTACCATTCCTTGCAGAAGAACTTTGAAGCAACCAACAAGGAAGAACAGAAGAAACCACGCCAAACGATACAAGAGCCAATAGAAAAGGAAGAACAACCTGATAAAGGCTACCAACTTGTACCTAAAAGCCGTTCATACATACCAAAAGCATCAAAAGAAACTCCGCAGATTGCACAGGTTATCGGTACAATGGCAGATGCAGCCATTAGCGCAGCCGATGAAGCAGTGGAAGGATTGGTCGATTTGATTACACCATCCGCACATGGTGATGACTATGCCGAAGCAGCATGGCAGCGTAAACTCAGATACCAAGCCAATAGAAAGAAAAGACGAGGAAGAGGAATATAACCCACAACCAGACAATCAATCAAAAATGCAGAAAGAAGAATATTTCATCAAAAACGCTTGTTATTCGGTAACAAAGTCTTATCTTTGCAAACAGAATAACAAGCGTTCTTTGTTAGGCAGAAAACAGCGAAGCCAAGTAGCTCGCTCGTTTCCAAATCGTTACCTGTTTAGTTGTATCAATAAGGTAACTTCTTTATTTTCAGATAGATATATTTTTATAATTATCTTGAGCGGCGATTAAGCATTAATCACGTCGTGATTAATGCTTAATCGCAAAACCAACCCATTTTTATCAAAATAGGAAAATGACGAATTTTCCATCTTCTTCTGATACATAGGCAATTAAATAAGGATAATGTTTTTGCCGTTTCAGAACGGAAACGACTCTAAATGCCCTCATGTACAAAATATGGGAGATTTTATGTCAAATTATTTCCTATCTTTCATTCTGTTACCAAAAGAGTAAACTTACCTTAGGGTAAACATAAAAAAAAGGATTTCTCGACCCGCGAACGCTTGGCCTCGAAATCCTTTCTCAATTTATTTTTCATCCTCCGTCTTCACCACCTTGGGCCCGCGCACCTTCTCGTTTTTCCTCAGTCCACTCTTTATTTGGATGTTGATGCCATCGCTCAGCCCCGTCACCACTTTACGGCGGGTATACGTCTTGTTGTCGGCCGTGCCACCAACGACATATACATAAGTGTTAGTGCCCTCAAACTCGATGGCGCTCTCCGGCACGGCAAGCACCCCCCTCGCCTCCTTCAGCACAATCTCCGCGTTGGCGCTATAGCCCGAGCGTATCTTCGTGCCACTCGTCCCATGCACTGCCGCCTTAATCTCGAACTGGTTGGCGCCATTGTTTTCCACGGCCTTGGGCGAGATATATTCCAGCGAGGCAGCGAGCTTGTCGCCCTCCATAGCGCCAACGGTAATTTTCATAGGCATGCCCACGACAATCTGCCCCACCTCTGTCTCGTCCACGTTACCCCTAAAAATCAGGTCGCCCATGTTGGCCACCGACGCGATGGTGGTACCATCGTTGAACGTGTTGGACAGAATGACGGTGTTTCCCACCTTGACAGGAACGTCGAGGATAAGGCCGCTGATGGTGGACCGAATGAGCGTGCTGCTGGTATTGGCGTTTTGCGCCGACACGCCGTCACGCACCACCTGCAAGTTATCGTTGGCGGCCCGCACCTCCTCCTTGGCTTGCAGGTATGCCTTGCGCACTTGGTCATAGTCGTTGCCAGCTATCAACCCTTTGTCGTAGAGCGTTTTTTGCCGGTCGTAGTCCACCTTGGCTTGGCTCAGCACAATCTTTGCAGAGCGCACTCTCGCCTGCGCCGAGCTGAGCATGTTCATGTCGGGAATGACCTTCACCTTGGCTATCACCTCTCCGGCTGTCACCATGTCGCCCGCCTCTTTGTATATATTGGTGATGATACCCGATATTTGTGGTTTGACGTTCACCTCGTTGCGAGGCTCAATCTTGCCAGTCACCACCGCGGTTTTGCGCAGGTCTTTCATGGTGGGCACAAACTCCTCGTAGGCCACCGGCTGCGGCCTGCTCTTTTTCCAGAGGAATACGAATGTTCCGATAAAAATAAGCAGCACCAACGCCGCAATGATAAATTTGAAATATTTTTTCATCACCGATTATGAGTTATATGTTTTATAATTACATGTTATGAATGTGAAGCGTGGAGTACAGAGGCTCAATCATTGTGGATTGATAATTGTTAATTGTGAATTATTCATCTCTCATGGCATCCACCGGCTTTATGCTCATGGCCCTGATGGCAGGCGCGAGACCAGCCACCACGCCCAGCACGCAGAGGAAAGCCAACGCTCCGAGCGCGGCCCAGAATCCTATTTGGAAATGGGCCGCCATGATGCCGTCGTTGGTATTGGCCACCTCGAGCATTTGCAAGACGAACACAGCGAAGAGTATGCCGCTCATGCCGGCCACCGTGGCGAGCGCGACGCTCTCCGAAACAATTTGCGACAGTATCATCTTGGGCGTGGCCCCGATGGCTCGTCTGATGCCTATCTCGGTGGTACGCTCGCGCACCGTAACCATCATGATGTTGGAGACACCGATGCCTCCGGCCAGCAACGTGCCTATACCGACCAGCCAAATCAGGAAGTTGACACCCTCGAACAGGCTGTCCACCATGCCAAACATCACCTCAGTATTGAAGACCGAGATGGCCTTTTCATCGGTCGGATCAACACGATGCGCCCTCCCGATGACATTGCGCAGCGGTTGCGCCAAGTTGCTCATGGTCACGCCAGGTTTTCCCGTGACACAAATGATGTCTACCGCATCGCCCAAATTATAGAGCCGCTGCAAAATGGTTAGCGGAATAGTGACACTTTCTTGCGCGTTGCCATTGATGTTCATGTTTCCCGGACTGTAATCCACGCCCACCACGTTGAAATACAAAGAGTCTACGCGCAGCAGCTGTCCACATGGGTCTCCACCGTTGGGAAAGAGCGACTTGTAAACCTTCTTGCCTATCACGCACACCTTACGGTCTCCCGCAATGTCCATATCATTGAGGTATCGGCCATATAAAATGGTCGGCTCCTCCACTTTGGCATATTCCGGATAGACACCCTTGACGTTAGCCACAAACTTCTTGTCGCCAGCGACGACGGTTTTCCCCCACTCTGTCACCAATGGGGTCACTATGTCCAACTCGGGCACATTGGCGCGCAATCTCTCCACATCCTTATAAGTCATGTTCCATTGACGCCCCTTGCGGAAGCCCTCATAAGGCTTGGTTGTGGGCTGAGCGAAAGTGAAAGCGGAGTTTGTGGCAAACCCTTGGAAGTTTTTAGCCAACAACTCTTCCAGCCCATCGCCACCACCAATGAGCACCACCAACATGAACACTCCCCAGAAAACACCAAACCCTGTGAGGAACGAACGCGTCTTGTTTCGGGTGAGCGTATCCAATATTTCACGATATGTGTCAATGTCAAACTTCATAGTTCGTACTTTGTTGCTATCATTATTGCCATGCCTTGGCTCATTCGGCTCTCAACGCGTCGATAGGTTTGATGTGCGCCGCACGCCGCGCCGGCACCATCCCTGCGATGGTTCCGGCCACGATCATCACCAACGTGGCCTCCAAACAAACACCTAATCCCACCGTGGGATTTAGAAATATGGTCATCTCAAACAATCCCGAGTCGACCGTCTTTGACCCTGCGGTGGCATCCAAATAGGCATTGGCCCCAATGCCAAGGAGCATGCCTATATATCCGAAAAAGGTGGTGATGATGACGCTCTCGACAATGATGAGCCGAAGGATGGACCATGGCGTGGCTCCGATGGCCTTGCGCACGCCAAACTCTCGGGTGCGCTCCTTGACGGTAATAAGCATGATATTACTCACGCCGACGATACCCGATAGCAGCGTGAAGATGCCAATGATCCACAAAGCGGTACGGATAATGGACATGCCTGTGTTCATTTGGAGATTTTGGGTAAACCTGTTCCAAATCCAAATGGCGTTATCGTCATCGGGAGCCGCATTGTGGTTGGCGTTCAAATCGGTTGTGTAGCTCTTCTCAAAATCCTCGTTTTCCTGCACGCTGTTCAGTCCGTCGAAAGAAAAAATGATGTTTTCCACTTTGTCACCACGGTTATATATGGTACGAACTGTGCTGAAAGGACAGTAAAACAGGGTGTTCATCTGGCTCATGTCGCTTTTGTAAATGCCAACGATTTGAAACGCGAAGTTGTCCACCTTGACTTCCTTTCCCACCAAGGTGGCTATGTCGCCATCCACCAATTCCTTAGCTTGGTTCTCGCTGATGACCATCGCTTTGCGCCTCTGGTCGTTGTCCATGTCGTTGACAAAGCGTCCGTGCAACATCTCTATCTTATTGATGTGCATCAGGTTGGGATAAACACCACATATCGTTCCACTGACATAGTTATTGCCATAAGACACTTGAATGTCGCTCTGCATGACCCGTGCGCCCAACTCCCTGACCACATTGGCGTACTTGTGCTTAGTGGTTTGCATGTCCCTGTCGTTGAGCGTGATTTCCCTTCCTTCGTTCATGCCGTCGTAAGCCTTGGATGTTCGCCCACCGCTCACTTGCATAGAGTTGGCCAAAAAGTTAGACGAATTGTGCTCGACAGCATTAATAAACCCGTTGCCGGCACCCAAGAGGAATATTATCATGAATATTCCCCATGCCACGGCAAAGCCTGTCAACACAGTGCGCAGCCTGTTGCGGCGTGCCGTTGCCCATATTTCTTCGAGAATGTCAAGCATACCAGTCAGCTATTTCATCAGTCCATTCAATCCGAATGGCGATGCGTTGTGTTCAAGGTTCTCCTCTATTTTGCCTATCATGCCATCCTTGATATGCACTATTTTGTTAGTCTCGTTGGCCACACCACTCTCGTGTGTCACCACGACAATGGTCTTTCCCTCGTCCTTGTTAAGTCTCTTGAGGAGTTTCATCACCTCCACACTCGTCTTGGAATCGAGCGCGCCGGTAGGCTCATCGGCCAAGATGACTTTAGGATTGGTGATGAGCGCGCGAGCGATGGCCACCCGCTGCTTCTGGCCTCCGGACATCTCGTTGGGATAATGGTCGGCCCAAGGCAAAAGCTCCAAACGCTCAAGGTACTCCAAGGCCAGCTGATGCCGCTTACGTCGCGACACGCCTTGGTAGAGCAACGGCAACTCCACGTTCTCCACGGCGGTCTTGAAGCCTATGAGATTAAAACTCTGGAAGATAAAGCCTATGAACCTGTTGCGGTACTCGGCACTTCGCTTCTCGCTCAAATTCTTGATGAGCGTGCCTGCCAACACATATTCGCCGCTATCATAGTTGTCGAGAATGCCGAGGATGTTGAGCAACGTCGACTTGCCCGACCCGGACGCTCCCATGATGGAAACGAACTCACCCTCCTCGATGTCAAGGTCAATTCCCTTGAGCACATGCAGCGGCTGGGCGCCAAAATAGGTCTTGTTTATATCCTTTAAATGTATCATCGCTGTATTTGACGAGCCGGAACGGCAAAAGGTTGCAGCCCCGCAAACTATTTAAGATTATATCTAAAGGTCTGGCGAAGTTTTATCCTTACCGGTTTGCCATTCCACATTCCCGGCTTCCACACAGGCATTTTTTTCAGCACGTTATAGGCTTCTTTGGCAAAAGCAAGCGATATAGCCTTCTTCAGTTCTTCTTGTTTGAAGGTGGTCAGCTTATCAAATTTAGCGCGATTGTAGTTTGAGACAGTGCAATCCACGGCCTTAAAATTACCACAATTGCCGTTTTCGTCCACCTCAAGCATCATGATTACCTTTCCCTCCGCCCCATATTGTATCGCTATATCGGGATATTTGAGATTGTCGGAAACAAATTTTTGTCGCGCCACTTCTCCACCGGGAAACTCCGGGGCGTCAGGCGTAGCCCAGCATTTATTATCTTCAATCTCTCGCTTGTCTATCAAACCATTCTCACTCAACTTGCGAAGTTCGTTTTCCACTTTATCCAACACCACCGTACCAAGCAGCACCTTGCCGTCCGGGTCTATTATATAATAGGTGGGAATCCAGTTCACATGGTAGTCTTGGTCTATCTTGGTGCCCTTCTTCCATTTTCTCAACTCACTGTGATGCAGCCATCGCATATCATTCTTGCGTATGCAATTGACCCACGCTTCGCGGTCGGTGTCGAAAGAAACGCTGACAAACACCACACCCTTTGAATTGTATTTGCCGTATATTTCTTTCACGCGGGCTATGTCTTTGCGACAATCAGGGCACCACGAAGCCCAAAAATCGAGCACCACGTAATGTCCGCGGAGACTGTCAAGCGAAATGTTTGAAACGGAGACTGGATTGCGAATGGTGAAATCGGGAGCCACCGTGCCCGGCCGAAGCAGGTCGGCAGCATACTTTACATCAGGGTCTTCAACATTGCCTTGGGCGTTTGTCATAACAACACCAGCCAGCAGAAGCATGGTCATCAATAACAACTTTTTCATAACTTAAAAGTGCGTTTTATTGTTTTTTTATTTTTAAAGTTTGGTCACAATAGTCCACCACGGCTGGCCTGTGGGTGATAAATATCACCGTTTTGTCGTGTTTGGCCAATACGTTTCGCAACAATTGTCGCTCGGTTTCTGGGTCAAGGGCCGACGTTGCCTCGTCGAAAAGCATCACGCCACGCCCACGAAGCAACGCACGGGCGATGGCTATGCGTTGCGCCTGCCCCTCAGACAGTCCGCCTCCCGACTCGGAGCACACCGTTTCCAAGCCCTCGGGCAAATCCAACACAAACTCGGCACAACTCTCCCTGAGCGCCGACTTCATCTCCTCGTCGGTAGCGTTGAGCTTGCCAAGACGCAGGTTGTCCCTGATGGTTCCGCTCATCAGCGTGTTGCCTTGGGGCACATATACAAAATTGCAACGCATCCTCGGCGACAACTCGCGACACTTTTTCTCGTTGTATATCTCCACTTTGCCTTTCTGTGGCTTGACGAGCGCGAGTATCACGCGCACCAAAGTGGTCTTGCCGGCGCCCGTCTCGCCAAGCACCGCCGTGCACGAACCGGGTGGGAAATCGAAATTGAGGTCTTGTATCACGTCACCATCCTTGTCGTCATAACAATAGCTCACGCCGCTAAAACGAATGCCACAAGGTGGCTCCAAGGCAATGGGGGCACCTTGTTCGTCCAATGGGTTCTCTTCCAATTCCATCAATCGCTCGGCCGCCGTGAACACCGACACGAAAGCGGGAACAAGCTTCGTAAGGTTGCGAGCAGGGTTCTGAATGCGGTTTACCAATTGCAAGAAAGCCGTCATGCCACCAAATGTCAACGTGTTCTCAGACAACCGGATGGCCGCCCAAAGAAAAGCCACAAGATAGCCAAGGGCAAAACCGAAGTTCAGCACCAAGTTGCTGAAAACCGAAAAGGCCGTGCGCTTAACCACACGTTGCCGTAAAATGCTCTGCATGGATTCCAGACGGTCCACCATTGAGGTCTCACTCTCGAGTGTTTTGATGAGCATGCGGTTCTGTACGGTTTCTTGAAGCACGCTCTGTACGTCAGAGTCTGAGTTTCGAACGGCGCGCGTAAGTTTGCGCATGCGGGTTACATAGACCTTGCTCAACACTATGAACACGGGCACGATAGCCACTGTGATAAGTGCCAAAGTAGCGTCCATGGAGAACAAATAAAAAAAAGCGCCGATAAAAAGCGTAAGCACCGACAGCGTGTTTGGGATGACCTCGGTGAGAAAGTTGACCACCGTGCCAACGTCTATCTCCAGCCGATTGAGCACATCGCCCGAGTGCATTTTCTCTCTTCCCTGCCACTCGGAGCGCAATATACGGTCGAGCATGCGTTGCTGCATGCGGTTTTGTGCGCGTATGCCCAATATATTGCGCACCCAAACGCCCGCTATATTGAGTGCAAAACCGCACAACACCAATGTGCCCATCAAGGCCACGGCATAGTAAATAGAACCTTCCACATGGTTGGACGCCACGTCGATGGCATGCTGAACGGCCCAAACCTGAGCGAGAGAAACGCCAACCGATGCCAACCCGATAAACGCATTCAACGTAGCCTGCAATCTGTTGCCACGCCATGACAACCACAACCACCGCAGAATGGCGGTGGAAGAAAATCGCTGCGAACTACCCGACAGTTTGGTTAGCAATATAGATAGCCACCCGCGCGAACCATCCGCATCGCCACCCTTGGTGCCGGTTATTGTACGTTTTGTATCCGAAAAAATGTTCTTATGCTCAAAATCTTTCATCTTGGCAGTGTACTTGTTGCCACCATGCTACGCAATATGATTAGCGATCACTCATTCTTTATCTTTATATAGGATGGCGTGGAGCAATACATCCTAACGTTGATCCATGCCCCACATCAGCTTATCACGCAGCGTGGAAAAGTAATGGCTACCCTTATGCTTCACTATTTTTATATCGTAGGATGCCTTCTTGATGCGTATTTTTGAACCCTCGCGCAACTTTTCTGAACGTCCATCAATGGCAGCCAAGAAATTATGGTTGCGACTTTCCACCTCAAGGTCTATCACACTGTCATCATTAATTACAATGGGGCGGATGTTCAGGCTATGTGGCGCCACTGGGCTGATGACCAAATTACGCGCAGAAGGCACGATAATGGGGCCACCATTAGACAGGTTGTAGGCCGTGCTGCCCGTGGGTGTGGCTATGATGAGACCGTCTGCCTGATACGTTACCAAGAACTTTCCATTGACACTGCACTTGATTGATATCATGGAGGCGTTGTCTCTTTTAAGCACCGCTATATCGTTCAACGCATACGGCCTGCCTTTTATCTCTTCACCGTCCACCTCAATCTTTATCACCGAATGAGCCTCTATCGTACAATCACCTTTGTACAGCTCGTCAAGGGCGTTTTCTATCTCGGCTGGTAGCACGTCGGCTAAAAAGCCCAAGCGTCCCATATTGACACCAATTATAGGTATATTACGCCCTCCAACACGGTTGGCGGCTTTTAAAAAAGTGCCGTCACCGCCCAATGAGATGACATAATCGGCCTCAAAATCATAATCATCAAACACGCCCGAACACACAATATCAGCATGTAGGTTTTGTCTGAGAAAGTCATAGTATGTACGATCAATGCACACCTTCGCCTCACGCGCATTGAGATAATCCAGAATACGTTGAGTGACCGTCGACTTTCGAGCCTGGTATTCATTGCCGATAAGAGCGAAACAAAGCTTTCGGTTTGTCATATATCTGTTATTAGCTATTCTTCGAGCTGCCACCGCTCATTTCTTTTTCTGGCGCAATAAGCGGTCTATGCAGTGTGCCACTTTTACCATCCGTGCATGGTATCGGGCTTGCATCCCTTGCAAATGTACATAGAATTGTTGAAAAATCGAGGCTCGACCTCAATTATTTATTTAATTCTTTTTACAAAAACATCTTTTTATTACAAATCCGTTTCTTCCTTATACAATATATCGGCCTATTGCTTGGTTATTCCAATAATAAGAAGTATTTTTATCATATCATCAAATTGCTTTGTCATTATGGACCACTTTTTTTTAGATAGCAGTCTTCGTCTCGTCTCGGCACTCATACTTGGGGGTGTCGTGGGCATCGAGCGCGAATATCGTTCCAAGGACGCAGGCTTCCGCACGCACTTTCTCGTGGCACTCGGCGCGGCCTTGTTCACGATCATTTCGCAATATGGTTTCGGTGACACGGTAAAAGACACTTCGCGCGTGGCGGCTCAAGTGGTATCAGGTATCGGTTTTCTTGGTGCTGGCCTCATCGTGTTTCAACGCAACGTGGTGCGCGGTCTCACCACGGCAGCAGGCCTTTGGGTCACCGCAGCCATCGGCATGGCGTGTGGCGCGGGGATGTTCTATGTGGCGGCGGTGGTCACCGGCCTCATCCTTTTTGGATTGGAGGTGCTCAACGAGGTCATTCCCCAAGTGGGCACCACGACACTGCAATTAGCATTTACCTCTGCCTCGAAGGAGAGCGCCAAGCGCGTCATTGAGCAAATTAAGAGTGACTGCAAAGAGGTCTATTCGTTCGAATTGCACGACCGCCGAACAACACACGGCAGCATTTATGAGGTCAAAATGGAGATAAAAGTGCAAAGTGGCGACCACAATAGGCGCATACTCGACTATATGAACGAGTTTGACGACGTGACGATGATGAGCATAGAGTAGCTTGCCAAGCCACTTTTCCATATCAGATAATTTAGCATCAATGAGGAAATCGACATTCTCGCAAGCGATTTAAAGATATTTTTCACCAATCGTGAAATAAGGGTCAAGGCGGCGTAAGATATACATTTTTTTATATTTTTAAGCCGATTAGACCCTTATCTATCGAAAAAATTGCGTAAGTTTGTAAAGGATTATTTTGACGACAACGTTGTCTCCGCATTTAAAACATACTTACTATGGCTAAAGTTTATACATTTTTGGCCAACGGCTTCGAAGAAATAGAAGCGCTGGCTCCCGTGGACATTCTTCGTCGCGCGGGCATTGACATCAAGACCGTGAGCGTCACAGGGTCAGAATATGTAGAATCGTCGCACGGCGTGACCGTGAAAGCCGACTTGCAATTTGGCAGTCCTGCCGACTACGCAGACGCCGACATGCTGCTCCTGCCTGGCGGAATGCCCGGTTCAACCAACCTGAACGAGCACGAAGGCGTGCGCCAAGCGTTGATTGAACAACACAAGCGCGGCAAGCGCATTGGTGCCATCTGCGCTGCTCCGATGGTGCTTGGGTCGTTGGGATTGCTCCAAGGCAAAAAAGCCACTTGCTCGCCCGGCTTCGAGAAATACCTCACGGGTGCCACCTATACGGCCGAGTTGTACCAAGAAGATGGCAACATCATCACCGGCGAGGGGCCAGCCGCCACCCTGCCCTATGCCTATCGCATACTGAGCTTTTTCGTGGGCGAAGAGAAATCGGCCGAGTTACAGAAGAAAATGCAGTACGCGCATCTCATGGAAAAGAGATAGGCGATGGACTACGCTATCATCGTAGCTGGTGGCAAAGGGCTGCGCATGGGTACCGAACTGCCCAAACAGTTCCTGCTCTTGCGCGGCAAACCCGTGCTGATGCATACCATAGAGCGTTTCTATGCATATAGCGATGTGATAGGTATTATCGTCGCGCTGCCCCAAGAGCAACAGGATTTTTGGCTCCATTTGTGCCAAAAACACGCATTCAAGATACCGCACACCGTGGTCAATGGGGGTGCCACGCGCTTCGACTCGTCCAAAAACGGATTAGCCGCCGTACCCGACGGCACGAATGGCGTGGTGGCTTTTCACGATGGCGCGCGACCTTTTGTCTCAACAGCCGTCATAGAACGATGCTTCGCCGCTGCTCGCAAGCACCAAGCCGCCATACCCGTAACACCCGTCACCGACTCCCTGCGCCATGTGGAAAACGGACAATCGCACAACGTGCGGCGTGACCTTTTCCGCGCGGTGCAAACACCACAAGTCTTCGACATAGCGTTGGCCAAGCGCGCTTTCAACCAACCCTACTGCCAATCGTTCACCGACGACGCGTCGGTGATAGAGAGCTTAGGCCACACAATAGTCATGGTGGAGGGCGAACGGGAGAACATCAAGCTCACCACCCCACTCGACTTGAAACTCGCCGAGCTGCTCACGATAGACCACTGACACACCACACCGCGAGCATGGGAAACATCCTTGAACAAGACATCACGTACCTTCCGGGCGTAGGCCCGCACAGAAAGGAGATATTGAGCGGGCAGCTCAACATCCGCACATGGCGTGATCTGTTGGAGTATTACCCTTACAAATACGTGGATCGCACCAAGGTCTACACCATCCGCGAGCTCAACGGCGACATGCCTTTCGTGCAAGTGAAAGGCAAGATACTTAGTTTCGAGGAGTTTGCCATGGGCAATCGCAAAAAACGCATAGTGGCACACTTATCCGATGGCACCGGCGTGGCGGACATCGTGTGGTTTCATGGCTCGCAATATGTTTACAAAAACTACAAGGTAGGCGATGAGTACATCGTCTTTGGGCGGCCCGCCGTCTACCAAGGCCGGTACCAATTCGCGCACCCCGAGATGGAACGGGTGGCGGATTTGAAACTGGACGAGATGGGCATGCAGCCCTATTACGTCACTACTGAGAAGATGAAAGTCAGAGGCATGCAGTCGCGCGCCATCGAGAGGCTTACCAAGACACTCGTCACACGCATACCCGATGGCGCCATACCAGAGACACTGCCGCCCAACATGACCAAGCGACTGCACCTGATACCGCGCGAAGAGGCTTTCAGAAAAATACACTACCCACGCTCGTTGGACGACGTGCAGCGCGCGCAAACACGACTGAAATTTGAGGAGTTGTTCTACGTGCAACTCAACATCCTACGCTACGCCTCCGAACGAAAGAAAAAATACAAGGGCTACGTGTTCAGCAAAGTTGGACCCATCTTCAACAGTTTTTTCAACCACAACTTGCCTTTCGAACTAACAGGAGCGCAAAAACGCGTGATGCACGAGATACGCGACGATATGCGCACGGGCGAGCAGATGAACCGACTGCTACAAGGCGACGTAGGGTCGGGCAAGACATTGGTGGCCCTTATGACCATGCTCATCGCCATGGACAACGGCTTTCAGGCGTGCATCATGGCCCCAACAGAGATACTGGCCGAGCAACACCTTGACACCCTGCTCTCGTTTCTCAAAGGCATGCACGTGCGGGTGGAACTGCTCACGGGCATGGTGAAAGGCAAAAAGCGCGCCAAGATACTCTCCGATTTGGCCACAGGCGACATCGACATCCTCGTGGGCACCCATGCCATCATCGAGGAAACGGTGGTGTTCAAGCGGCTGGGCATGGCCGTGGTGGACGAGCAGCACCGATTTGGCGTGGCGCAACGAGCCAAGCTATGGCGCAAAAGCGAGCGACCGCCACACATACTCGTCATGACAGCCACGCCCATACCGCGCACCTTGGCCATGACCGTCTACGGCGATTTGGACGTGAGCGTCATTGACGAGCTGCCCCCCGGTCGCAAACCCATTGTGACCATACATAAATATGACAACCAAACCACCTCGCTATACAATGGCATCAGGCAGCAAATCAAGGAAGGCAGGCAGGTGTACATCGTATTCCCGCTGATAGAAGAAAGCGAGAAAATAGACCTGAAAAATCTCGAAGACGGGTTCAAGACCCTTTGCGAGGTGTTTCCCGAATACCGGCTCAGCAAGATACACGGACGCATGAAAGCCAAAGAGAAAGATGAGGAGATGCGCAAATTTGCGAGCGGCGAAACACAGATACTCGTGGCCACGACCGTCATAGAGGTGGGCGTGAACGTGCCCAACGCCTCGGTGATGGTGATACTCGACGCCCACCGCTTCGGGCTGTCTCAACTGCACCAACTGCGCGGGCGAGTGGGCCGCGGGGCCAAGCAGAGCTACTGCTTGTTGGTAACGGGTTACGAATTGACCACCGAGACGCGCAAACGCATAGATATCATGTGCCAAACCAACGACGGATTTCGCATAGCCGAGGCCGACTTGAAGCTGCGAGGCCCCGGCGACTTGGAGGGCACGCAGCAGAGTGGCGTCGCGTTCGACCTGAAAATAGCCGATATAGCTCGCGATGGACAAATCGTCCAGTTGGCCCGTGACGAGGCAAAAAAAATCATAGAAGACGACCCACAGTGCGAGAAAGAGCAGTACAGCCTATTCTGGAAACGTCTGAAAGAGCTGCGAAACACCAACGTAAACTGGTCGGCCATCAGCTGATCATGGATAAAAGACGATTGAGGCAACAGATATACAAGCACACGAATTATTTTGACAACAACCGCTCCGTGACGCGCGTATTCGCAAACAGAAACAGCTTTGGTCGTAAATACGGCCAAAATGAGGCACTTGCGCAAACGCCTACAAATAAGCTACTTGCGAAGATACACAACCTTTTCACTTTGTTTTTTTTATTTTTCTCCTTCCCATTGATACCCAATGGCGGCGCGTTTGCTACCCAATGACAACACCATCAAGCCTTAATCGGCATGCGTTTAGGGACCAAACATGGCACGAATAGTACCCAATCGGTGCATGTGGTGGCAAAAAACACGCAGCAAACGGTGATCTGGCACTTCAAACACACAATTACAACACCTAATACGCACAATCTACAAGATATGTTTTTCACTCCGTTTTATTGACAATAATCCACTTGCCATGCCATCTACGACTGTCCCAATGTTGTATGATTATTGAGACAAGACGACACGACACACAAGACATCACGCTCAAGGGCATGAGGCATCACATTCTATCAAGCCCCCTATCCTTGTCCAAAACTTATATGCCAGAACCGTGGAACAAAACATTTTATATCACAAGTGGAATGCAAAAAAAATTGCTATCCTCTATAAACAAGCCACATTATCATATTAATAGCCTCAGATTTTCCATAAATTACAATAATTACAATATAGTGAATAACATGCCCTAAAATGTTAACCAGAGTCTGAAAACAAAAAGATTATGTTAAATAGTAATTATTTTTGCACCGCTCTGTAGTAGGTAAATGGATATTTTTATTATATTTGTAACATCTTTTAGAAAATAGACCGATTTCGTTTGACAAATCTTTCTTTTTTCTTTTTGGGACATACGCATCGTCCCATCATAAAAATCTAAAGTACAAAATAGAGCTTATGGCTTTAAAAAAGACATTTAAGACCCTGACCATATCACTCTTTTTTGCCCTCGTGGCAGAGCCTGTCGCCGGTCAAGATTTGTTGGCACGACAAGCACCAGTGGATAGACGAGCAAAAAAATTGGACTCTATAGAGGTTAGAAACGTTATAGCAAGAGAAAACATCGCATCTCCCGCAGCTCAATTATATGGAGACGAATGGAATAACAGATACGCTCATCACCAAACAGAGCTACCCGATTCTTTCACTATCAACCTTCGCCATTTCTGCATGCCAACACCCAGTCGGGTTGTGACGAGCAATTTTGGCAGTCGCTGGGGACGTCAACACAAAGGCCTTGATATCAAAGTTTATATCGGCGACACCATCCGCTCGGCCTTCAATGGCAAGATACGCATTGTGAGATATGAGCCTCGCGGCTATGGTAACTATGTGGTAATACGCCATCCCAATGGTTTGGAGACCATTTATGGGCACTTGTCTAAACACTTGGTAAGAGAGAACCAAGTGGTCAGGGCAGGCGAGCCTATCGGCCTCGGAGGCAATACCGGCCGAAGCACAGGATCTCACCTGCACTTTGAGACACGTCTATGCGGCGTGGCGCTAAACCCTGGGCTGTTCTTCGATTTTCGCAATCAGGATGTCGTGGCAGACCAAGTGCTCTTCAGCAAGGCCACTTACGAAAGGGAGTCGAGAATTGCTACTCGTGAGCGTGGCAAAGTGGGCAACGGCGGATACACGCGCGATCAAATATACGGTGTGCTCGGACGCAGTAAGGACAACATGGCAGCCAACAACATAAACGCGGCCAACCAGCCTGAACGCGTGTATTATAAGGTGGTTAAAGGAGATACGCTTGAGTCTATTGCCAAAAAATGTGGCGTGACAGTCAATGAAATTTGCAGGCTCAATGGTTATCGCAAAAATCAAAGAGTGCGACCTGGACAAATCATAAGATACGTATAATATTTTTAAGACACACTGATAGCGCCCTTAACAGCAACGCCCGCTTGAACACATTCAGGCGGGCGTTGCTGTTGATTTTGGGCCAAACAATCTTGGCATCCCATAGCTTGATAATGAGTAAGCCACATCAGATTGATTTCTTTCTCATGCTCCTAATGACAAACCAAGCATGCGTCGCGAGTGTGGTGAGCAGGCCATAGTGTTTGACCATAATATGAAATCGTTCTTTCAGCGATGCCTGATGGTTCTTGGCAGTCATGCCTCCCTCTAAATAGTTCACTAACACCATGCCCACATTTTTTAAACGCAAATGTCGGCGTTCGGCCTCTTGCATCACCCGGATGCACCAATCCACGTCTGCCGAAAAACGATATTGCAGGTCATAATGATTGTGCTTGGCAAGATCGGCGCGGGCGTAAAAAGACTGGTGGCACACTAACATGCCCCACTTGAACGATTTCCATGACAACTCTTGGGGCGGCTGCAAGTGTCGGTGACAAACAAAATGCCCCTCGTCGTTCACAATATCGGCATAGCCATAGAGCACAGCTGGCAACTCCTCGCCATCGGCAAAACAAAACGACACACGTTCAAGGGTGTCACGCCCGGGAAACACGTCTCCAGCGTTGAGAAAGACGAGATAGTCGCCTGTAGACCGATCTATACCTTTGTTCATGGCATCGTAAAGTCCGCTATCAGGCTCAGAGACAACCTCTACACGGTGCTCATTATCGACACTCGCATTTTTTTCTTGATATGACCGCGCCATGACCATCGTTCCGTCCCTCGACATGCCGTCAATGATGATATGCTCCACATAAGGGTATGATTGCTCAAAGACACTGTCAAGCGTGCGGCGCAACTCGTGCTCGGCATTATATGTACAGGTGATAATAGTAAAAGTGATCATAGGTCATAGTCTTTTAGCGCCAACGCTTGGTTATATACCTCGATGTATCTCAAGGCAACTGATTGTTGCGAATAGGTTTGACACACCTTCTGGATGGCTTGACGGCTGAGCGACTCATAATCAGACTCGAAGAGCACCCACCTAATTCCGCAAGCCAAATCATTGGCATCCTTATATATGGCAACGTATCCGTTTTTACGATGGTCTATCATTTCGGGTATGCCGCCCACGTTAAAGCCCACGCAGGGCAGGCCGCAAGCCATCGCCTCCATGATGGTGTTGGGGAGATTTTCGGATAGAGACGGCAAGACAAAAACATCGGCAGCATTATACACATCGACGATTTTTTTCTCATCATCGACATAGCCCAAAGGATAAACAGGCAGCTCCAAGTCTCCGGCAAAGTCTTCAGCATAGCCTCCCAATATAGCGACGCCTACACTTTGGCGCATCTCGGGATATTTCGCCACGAGCTTTTGGCAGGCTTCTGCGAGATAGGACATACCTTTGTTCACATTGGTGACGCGCTGTGCCACAAACACTATGAGCCGTTTGTCCAATGGCAAACGCAACGTCCGTCGAGCCATCTGACGCTCTTGTCGGTAATAAACCTGCGTGTTCAACGGATTTGGAACACTTGTCACCACTTGGCCATCCACAAGCCTGCTACGCTTAGCCTCTGCCGCAAGCCACTTGCTGCACGCCACGAAAGAAATGTGGTATTGTCGATAAAGTTTATGCTTTTTCTCCCAAACGCGATAGGAAAGATCTCGTTTGGCACCTCCATGAGGTAGGTATGGGCAATGGTGGCAGTGGTCTCTGAACCGTTCGCATCCGAGCGATAGATGACAAATACTCGATGTGGGCCACAAATCGTGCATGGTCCAAACCACGGGCTTGCCACTTTTAAGTATCTTTCTGATGCCTGAGAGCGAGAGCATACCTTGATTAATCCATGACAAATGAATGATATCTGCTCTTTTGAACTCGGGCAGAGACGTGATGTCGGAACCTACATTGGCTATGTCTATCTGGAACAAATGTTGTCTATTGAAACGGAGATGCAAGAAAATACAAAAACGCTCCCACAAAAAACAAAAGCGGTGAAACCACGGATGAGGCAACCTCACCACATGGATGTTGTCAGTTTGCTTGTCGGCAACTATCATCTTTGCCTTGACTCCATTATTGTTCAACGCCTCCATCAACCGGTGGGTAGCTACAGCCGCCCCCCCAGAACGCTCACTTGTATTCACTAAGAGTACTCGCATGGGTATACAATCTTGTTGTCGCAAAGGTAATAAAAAGCAACGAGATAAGCATCCACAATGCCGTTTAATATCTAAATAAGGCTATATGGAGTGTATTTGCTTTGGCTATAGCACTGTTGAAACCTACTACTCATGATAGCATCAATGTATGATAAGTACATAAAAAAAGAGTTGTGCACGAACACAAAAAGTTGATTTGTGTCAAGAAAACAGCCATAATAACACCTTAAGCATCTAAAAGTATTGCTACCTAAGAATATTAGCCGTATCTTTGCAACATCAAAAGGTTAATAGATTGTTTAGGTTAGTAATAATAGATTTAGGTTTTTAGTTATTAGGTTTAAGGTAGATTTGATAGATTGTTTAACGGATGACAATGAAGGCCGGGAGGTTTTTATTCGATTAGAAAAATTTTAAAGTTAAACATAAAAATACGTTGAAGCTCGCTGATGAGTTTCAACGTATTTTTTTTTGAGCGAAAAAAGGTACCCTCATTGAGTGGGCAAGCTTGTGGTGTTACGGTTTCTCTATCAAGCAAACAGCGTATGCCGCCATACCCTCCTGTCGCCCCACGAAGCCCATTTTCTCTGAGGTCGTGGCCTTAATGCTGATGGCATCTTCGTCACATCCAATCGTTTGGGCCAAGCATGTTTTCATGGCGGGTATGTGAGGATTAATCTTTGGACGTTCGGCACACACAGTGGCGTCGATGTTTCCAACCCTATAGCCCTTTTCAGACAGTAGCGCTATTGTCTTTTTCAGAATGACCTTGCTGTCCATATCAAGCGTATCGGCACTGGTATCGGGAAAGTGATAGCCAATGTCGCGTAGGTTGGCAGCGCCCAAGAGGGCGTCGCAAATGGCGTGTATGAGCACGTCAGCGTCGCTGTGGCCCAGCAATCCACGGTCATGCTCCAACTTTACGCCACCCAAGAACAGGGCTCTACCTGTGGTGAGCTTGTGGACATCGTAGCCCATTCCTACCCTGATAGTCATATTGAGAAAGTTTTGTAAAATGATAAACTGAGTGGAATTTTATCGTCTGTTAAACAGGTCTTTGATACCGTCCATATCGAAGTTGAGTGTGAAACGAAGCGTTTGGTCCAATGGATTGCTCTTGGCCGTGGCTATGACATAGCCCGCATCCAGCGAAAAAACGCTCATGCGGAAGCCCGCGCCCACCGTGAAATATTTAAGATTACCCTTGTTTTCACTCTCATGGTGATATCCGGCGCGCAGCGAGAACTGGTCATGGTAGGTGTATTCCACACCCGCGCTCCATCGCACTTCTTGCAACTCCTCCCTGAAACCGTTAGGAGCGTCGCTAAAACTCTTGAAGATACCATTGATGGAAGAGATGTCGTAATATTTTTTTTGGACATAATCAGTATAGTCATTATAGTTGCCTTTGTCGGGGGCTTCTTTGAATTGGTCTTCCGTGGGATAAGTGGGCACCAACAGTTTGTTGGCATCAGCTGCGATGGTGAAGCGGTTATACTCATCGATGGGTATCATCAAGGAAGCTCCCAAGCGCAGGTTGGCAGGGATGAACTCACTGTTGTCGTCGCTGCCAAAATTGATTTTGCTGCCGACATTGGAGATGTTTAGCCCCAAACCTAATTGACACTCACGACTCCCAAGGTTAAGATAGTTTTGGTAATATGCCGATAAATCCGCCGCGAAAGCCGATCCGGGAGCCGTGTCATCAGTGTAATTGTAGGTCAAATCAGAATAAATCCAACGCACGGCCGCACCAAGCGAGAAATGCTCACTGAGCATTAATGAGTAGGCAACGTCTACCGACATTTCGTAAGGATGGATGGTCATGGCATCATCAGCCGTGCTTGTCATCACCTCGCCAAGTGAAAAATAGCGCAACGAGCCAGACACCGCGCTGTAATCACCGATACGATAATAACCAGCGAGATAAGCCAAGTCTATATCGCTGACAAGCTGGCGGAGCCATGGGGTATAGTTCAACGCCACGCCGGCGCGACTTATCGAGAATGGGTATTTGGCGGGATTCCAATACTGCGAGGCCACATCCGGGTCGGTAGCGGCTCCCACGTCGCCCATGCCGGCGGCTCGAGCGTCTGGGGCAATGGTTTGGGACGTGACCGATGCGTGCTCCGGATTGAACATGTCTTTCTTGTCTTGGGCGGACACGGAAAAGCTTATGGCGCAACACGCACAGGCCATCCATATCTTAAAAAATGTGCTCATTGTCTGTTTTCGATATTATGTTTGTTTATAACAAACGCTCATTACGTCCTATTTATTGCCTATCACAACTAACTTCTTGGCCTTTGAGACTTGGGGACTTCCATCGTTGGACAAGCGCGCGCGATAGAGGTACACGCCCGTTTGCAGCCTGCTGCCATTGGCTCGCGTAAGATTCCAGTCGACGGTATAAGTGCCATCGGCGGCCGCTCCGGTCTCATGGTGTGTCCAAAGCAGTCGTCCACTCATGTCAAAAACGTCGATGGTGACATCTATATCGCTTCCGCCCATGTCATGACAGATGATGAATGTGGTGGACTCGCGAGCGGGGTTGGTGGACAATGCCACACTGAAGATGTTGGGGCGAAGAGCTTTCACCACCGTGAAATCGAGCGAGACGGTGGACAAATTATTTCTCGTGTCCCACGCTCGAAATTCCAAGGAGTGGTGCCCAGGCTCCAATTGAGGAATGCTGAAAGTCACCTTACCATCGGTGTAAGTGCCAAAATCTAATTTGAAATATTCGTTAAGGTTATAAGTTTTTGAAGCATCGCCGTCAATGACAAGTTGCAAATTGTGCCCAATGCCATTGCCCGCCGTATTAATTCCTGACACATCGGACAACTGCGCCACAAAATAAGGCGTGACGTTCACTTGCCCGCCATTTTGGAATTCGGGCGTGTTTAGGTAACAATACACTTTTGGGCCCACGGTGTCGGCAACCAGCGCACCCGTTCCTCCAACCATGAAATGGTCGTCACACCCATGGGCTATGACATTGCGCCCATTGTTCACGGCGTAGATATTCATCAGGCCGGCTTGATCAGAATAGTTGATATCCATGGGCATGGCAAAAGAAAAGCGAAAACGACCGTTCCTCACGCTGTCAGAACCACTAAACAAGACAGTCGGCCTATCGTAAAACTCAAATGGCTCCTCGGCCTCCGCGCTGGCGTTCATCTTGCACGATACCAACTCGCGCGAGTCGTTCACGATGGCGGAAACCACACCATTAAAATTGGGAGCGCTGTCTATATGTCCACTTACCTTGACCACTTCGCCCGCCTTGAGACTTATATTAGCGGAAACGTCGGCCAACTTAACACCATTGATAGAATCCACGATGACACGATGGGTGGGCAGGCACAACGATATGGCGGGGTCGCCAAGGAGCGCGTATTGCAACTTGTTGATGGTACGGTCATCGCCACTTTCAATCATCTCGTTTTTCGCCAAGCGCTGCGCCTCGCCTATGGTTGTGGGCTTTCCATTATTTACATTGAGCACATGCTTGAGATAAGCCATGTTGATTTTGGTATTATAGATTTGATAAACGGTGCGCATGGCTCCCCAAAATGCCACGGAGCCCCCTTGGGGATTGAGCACGGCAGACTCGCCAATGTTAGGTTGTACGCCGTCGAAAGGCATGATGCCACACGACGCCGTAATCCAAAGGGGCAAATGCTTATTTTTTAGTTGTTCGAAATCTTTTATACCAAGCACTTGCTCATGAGAAATCAAATCGGAGATTCCATGCCCACAATAATCCATAATCAACGCTCCTTCCCGTTGCTGTTGCTTGAGAATCCTCCTAACCTCTGGATACCGATGGCCCACGGCGGACGACTCGCCATGATAAGCATCCCACATCACTTTCTTGATTTGGTAGCCAGGATATAGTTTGTCCACCATGTCGGCGGCTGAGTTCGCGTCTCTCATGTGTTGGTTATTATCGCCATCATCGCCCATGAAGACCAAGGTGTTCTGCCATCCTCCGGCATGGGTGTTGTTGACATAATCTATAGTTTTGTCCACCATCACCTTGGCTTCCTCGGGGGTTCTAACCGGAAAGCGTCCCACCGCCACATCCAATTTGTCTTTTCTTTGAGGGTTCGCACCCTCCCCATCGTCCAACAAGCAAAAGAAACCATCGTCCATATAACTAAACAAGTCGCTGAAAGAGTTCTCGCTCTCGAAACAAAGCAAGAAATCGTCCGGGCTGAACGACTTACACTCAGAGGTAAGCATGCGGTTATCCCACACGCAATCGCCAAAGAGAAGCAAGTGGCGAGGCATGTCTTTTTCGGTTTGGGCGCGGTCGTACAGCATTTTTAAATATCGGCGATAAGCGTTCGCATCGGGCGTGCCACTTGAGAACTCGTTGAATATTTCGTCCGCCGGCACGACACGTACACGCATCTTGTCATGCTTGGTATGGAAATTGGCAAGTCGGCGCGCCTGCTCCAACAGCTTTTGCGAAGTGGGTATTATGATCACCATGTCTGCCGCACCATGCGCATGAAGGTCTTGGTTGGTGATATTATGAACATATTCCGGCACCGGGAATGTGTCTTGAAGGTTGGGTGCGGGAACCCTGCCACTCCATGCCATTGATACATAATCCAGACGCGCAGGACCACCCGAGACGGTTTTTATCGTCACTGTGTCCGTATCGAGCAGGCGCTGAACATCGTACACCTTGGTAGACGCGTTGCCATTTTCATGCTCTCCAATCATGATGTCTTGGGTGCCTATCAATCTGCCATTGAGCGCGATTTCCACTCGAGTGGGCACTCCAGCCGTGACGCTCACCGAGAGTTTACCCATCTTGGAACCGCTCTTATTTTCGAGAACCACTTGCTTGTATCGTCCCATCGAGATACCTTCTCTGTCAAATAGATTTCGGCCACCGGGATACCAACTATAGCCATCCACCTCGTAAAGAGAGTGATAATCGGTCGCAGAAGGATAGAACGAGTCCACAAACGTTTTGGCGTCCACGTGCTTCGGAGCGTCATTCGCCTCTGTGAGAAAATAATAGCCATAGTCAGAATATGGGTTTCTGGTACGTATCGTTGCCTCGTTTCCAGCCCAACTCACAGGCCCTTTGGCGTGAAAAAGCCTCCGTCCCCCAACGACGCAGGTAGGCACCTCCTTCAAGTCGTCAAGATTGCGCAAGTCAGTTTCCAACAAAGTTTCATTCTGGAGATTACCACCATAACCAAATACCTTCACTTTGTTTATATCCGAAAAACCTGCCTTGCGTATTAAAGCGTCTGTCAATTGGTACACTCCTGTGGCTGGCACCCTTATCTTTGCCCACTTTCCATGAGCCAACACCGAGTGCGCGGCATATCTTTCGGGCTTACTCGTCCCACGAGTCGCCATTGCCCCACGTATCATATTGCCGGTTTGGGCCTTGGAGCTAACGCCCAGCATGAAGCTGACAAGCACTTGGTATTTACCCTCTCGATAAATCACAGGGCAAAATTCCACCTCCAACGCACCTTGTTTTCGGTTCGTTACAACTTGCTGCCTTATCTTGGGCAATGACATAGGGATGCTGTCTGACAAGCGACGAAAGTTTGCCACGTCTGACGGCGACATGTCCATAAATTCCGGATAACGTATAAAAGCGGTGTAGACCGAGTCGGAAAAAGCTCCCGACAATGGTATAGAGCAAGCGAAAATGGGTAATTTTGTCCCTATCTTCACGTCCTCGGGAGAAAGGTTGTAAAATCGTTGCGCTTGTGCATTGACGCCCAAACACAACAACGATGACATGGCTATGAAACGAGAAAGTATATTCATGTTGATGCTGTTCATATAAAACGAAGAGGGCTTCATGGCATATGCGGCACGAGTATGGCCATTCGCGCGCCACATGTTGGCACTCCACGCCTATTTGCAATAGCAGTCGAGCACCTTCCGTTCCTCCAAATAGCCCTCCAAATGGTCATCTATACACACTGGCCCCACTCCCGCTGGGGTGCCCGTGAAGAGCAGGTCGCCAGTCTTCAAAGTGTAAAATTGGCTGATATAGGCAATGATTTGATCCACTTTGTGGAGCATATCGCATGTGCACGCTCGCTGCACAGTCTGTCCATTGACGTCGAGGTGAAAGTTTATGCCCTGTATATCAAGAAACTCATTCTTGTCTGTCCACTCGCCAATGCAGGCGGCGCCGTCAAAGCCTTTGGCCAAATCCCAAGGATGTCCACGCTTTATCAACTCACGCTGCAACTCGCGAGCGGTGAAGTCTATGCCCACCGTCACCGCATCATAATAGCGCGGAGCGAAACGCTCGGGCACCGTCTTGCCCAACTTGCAGATGCGAACCACCACCTCCGCCTCGTATTCTATTCTCCCCAAATGGTCTGGCACGAAGAACGGTTTGCCGTTTTTCAGCAGGCTCGAGTCTGCCTTGAGGAACACGACTGGCTTTTCTGTCTTTAATAACGTGCCTCGCATCTCTTTATTGTGCAAGGCATAGTTCATACCAATAGCAAATATCTTCATCGTTAAATAACGCGTTTAGCATGGTTAATTCAACTTGGGCCAACTTTGGTCCAATTCTTAATGAGTCACTATAAACTTCTTCCCATCCCTGATATAAACACCCCGTGGCAAATTCTCGACATTCATTCCAACACAACGACCATCCACGGTATATATGCGCTTGTTGTCAAAAGTCGACACATTGATGTCTCTCACGCCCATCCCTTTATGCTTCAAGATATAGCGAAGCCCTGCCCAAGCATCTATCTCGCCATAGCCTTCATAGTTGGTTGGATATACAAGTGACGCTTCACGACGGTGACATGTGGCCTCGAAAGCCTCCAAACAGTCACGCGTGGTGAGCGTGGGCACAGCTTCCAACCACAACGCAATAATGCCCGTCACTACTGGCGCGGCCATCGACGTGCCGCTGAAGCTTCTCCAACCATAGGTTCTTTTGTTGAAATTGAAGTGCCGGACGTCGTCAGCCAAAGGGCCTCCGGCATTAGCAGGATTAGCGATATAAAAACTGCTATAGGCCGAGATAATATTTTGTCCCGGTGCCATCACATCGGGTTTCACACGTCCATCCCATGTAGGTCCAATAGCAGAGAACTGCGTGCGTGAGCCATTGTCTCCCATATTAAACACCTTACGCTCTCCAAGATAGTTCTCAAACTGCGTGCGATAACCCGTTGCCCCTACGCAAATGACACTCGGCGCGCTGCCCGGGGATAACACACTATGTGTATTGTCACCATCATGGAGCGAAAGATCTATGTCATTGAAATAGAAATGAGTGCCTACCGGATACATTTCTACGTCGGCTTCCTTACCAATTACGCATACAGCGAGAGGCACCATTGGTCCGTGTTCTTTGCCCCTAAGTGTCACCACCAAGTCGCATATCAAATCATTCGCGTCATAACTCGACTTGTAAGCCGTGCCCATAATGTCATAAACTTGCTTGCCAACAAATAGGGAGTCATGATAAACCGAGTCTGCCGCAGCCAAAACTTGACTCATTTTAATACCTACAACCTGTGGCGACGTTTGATCTTGATAGAACCGTAGATCGATTTTAAAATCATCAGCAGACTTGGTTGTGACCATGACCGAGTTGGAAGGCGTTTCCAAAAATACGCCGGCTTGTTCCTTTCCACGTTCCTTGTGCACATGATTGATATGCCCTGCGTCATTTCCTGCTGACGCGACAAGGATACGACCCGGACCACAGAGAGAATCCAACATCTCATAATAAAGATTGTCATAACCATGAAAATCTTGCTGCGAGCCTTCGCTAAAGTTGATAACACACGGTTTGCCCACACTCTTGGCATAGTCGAAAATATATTTAAAACCAAGGGCATCGAGTGCGAATGTGTATTTGTAGTAGTCTTTCGGGTCTATGAGCGAAGCGTCGTTAGACGTGGCATTGCACACCAAACAGATATCACTGTCATAGGCTATGCCACGATAAGCCGACATATTGCCATCACCCTCCGAGCCACTTCCGGCGGCTATGCCTGCCGTATGTGTGCCATGCGACTGGATAAGCCCATCGCGCGGGCATCCCAATTTGAGCAATGCTTGCTGCCCCACATAGTCACGTCCAGCTGGCAACGCACTGCCAAGCGTATCTAAAGACAATTGGTCCCACATGGCTTTGATACGGTATTGGGTCATGTCTGATGAATAAAATGTAGGATGAGTGAGGTCAAATCCAATATCCTGCACACCGACAACAACACCTTTTCCCGTGTATTCTCGAGGAATGTCAACACCCGCATAAACCTTCGACGCATTAACTATGACACCCGTTGTGTCCAACTGAGCGATGGGTCTATGCCCCGTTTCTATGCGCATGACATGGCGATCAAGCGACAAATGTCCCAACCTTTCTAAAGGTATTTCTGCTACATAGAGATTTCCATAGCGTGCCCAAACTTTGCAACGACTGAGCGTAAGAGGCTCATCGCCTTCACTATCCAACTTGACAAATGCCATGAGCGATCCCTCGCGCGACAATGAGGAGCGAGTGCCAGATGGCATAGACAAACCACGCGCGGCATAATAAGCCTCACGTACGAAAGGCGACATCTTGCTCAAAGTGGCACGCTGAGCAGCGACCATCTGCGTCAAGGCGACGACAAAAAAAAGAAATGACAAGCGTTTCATCCTCTATGAAATATGAGCGGGCTCTTTGCAAAGATACTAAATTCTTTGACGTGACAGCGTGAAGCGATCAAAAAAAGCATAAAAAAAACCATGGAAGCTTTTCCTTCCATGGTCTGTATATAACAAGGCGTGAACGCCTTAAATATTAGTCGGCTGCCAAACCGTAACGTTTGTAGTCAACCACTTGCAAGCCTTTGCTCTGTTGGTTGAGCCACTGCGAAACGGTAATCTTGTCGCCATCGGCAAACTGGAACTCTTGATCCACCAAGCAATTCTCTTTGAAGAACTTGGCCATACGTCCCTTGGCGATGTTCTGCACCATATCCTCTTTAATATTAGCTGCAGCCGTTGCCGAAACAGTCTCACGGATTTCGCGAGCTTTCTTGGCATCTTCCTCAGAGAGCCAGCCCTTGGCCATATTAGATTCTATATGGTCGTCAGAGTCCACCAAATTGGAGTTGATACCAGCTTTCTTCAAAGCGACGTTCACTTGGCGCTCTATCTGCTCCTCCTTGGTCTTGGACACAGCCACCTTGAACTCCTCGTCCTTCACCTCTTGAGATACCGACTGCTCATTCAGTGCGATAGGTTTCATGGCAGCCACCTGCATAGCCACCTTGTGACCTGCGTCCTCATTAGCATCAGTGAGCTTCACAAGGGTACAGAGCGTGTGACGGCCCATGTGGTCATACGTGTAGATATTACTACCCTCGAGCACGTTGTATCCATCAAGTTCCATTTTTTCACCCACAACACCAGAACGTTGAGTAACAGCGTCTGCCACGGTATTGCCATCGGCGAGCTTAAGGTTTTTCACCTCATCCAAGGTCTTAGCCTTGGCAGCCACGGCAGCATCGAGGATCTCTTGAGTCAAAGCGATATAGTCAGCGCCATTCGCAACGAAGTCGGTCTCACACTTCAAGCCTATGATTGCGGCAAAATTGTCACTGCTCTTCACAAGTACACAGCCGTTAGAGGTCTCACGGTCAGAACGCTTGGCGGCGATAGCCAAACCACGCTCACGCACGAGTTCCACAGCCTTGTCGATGTTGCCATCTGCCTCTGCGAGTGCCTTTTTGCAGTCTTTCATGCCAGCTCCTGTCATGGCGCGGAGCTTCTTGATATCTTCTATTGTAACAGCCATAATATGATTTAATCTTTTAATTTAACATTCTATATAAAAATGATAAGGTCTTGTGGTACAATCTATAGAAGCGTGATCGCACCTATTTCATACCACAAGACCTTACGCATAGCGTTATTCAGCGGCAGGAGCCTCCTCTTCAGCAGGTTTAGCTTCCTCGGCTACAACCTCTACCTTCTCAGCTGCAACCTTAGGTTCCTCTGCTTTCTCAGCCTTGGCCTCTTGCTTTTCTTCCTCTACATTCTCCTTTACATTGGCTGTTTTCTCAGCAACAACCTCTGTCTCGTTTTTGTCAGCAGATGCCTCGGCATCCTCTTGTTTACGAGTGCGACGAGAATGACGCTTGCTCTCACCGGCCTCTTCAGCCTGAGCGGCAGCTGCTTTGTCGTCAGCCTTCTCGGCCTTACGCTCTTGCAAACCTTCAGCGATAGCGTCACAAATTGCCGAGAGAATAGTCTCTACAGAGTCTTTGGCATCGTCGTTGGCAGGAATGACAAAGTCTATGTCGCGTGGATTAGAGTTAGTATCCACAATTCCGTATACGGGAATACCAAGACGATTGGCCTCACGAACAGCAATGTGCTCTTTCATCACATCCACAATAAACAATGCGGAAGGCAGACGAGTAAGTTCGGCTATAGAGCCAAGGTTCTTTTCCAACTTGGCGCGCTGGCGATTTATCTGCTGGATCTCACGCTTGGAAAGGTTGGCATAGGTGCCATCATTCATCAATTTGTCGATATTCGTCATCTTCTTCACCGCCTTGCGGATGGTGGGGAAGTTGGTAAGCATACCTCCGGGCCATCGCTCGGTGACGTATGGCATATTAACCGAATTAGCCTTGTCGGCTATAATATCCTTTATCTGCTTTTTTGTGGCTACAAACAGTATCTTCTTGCCACTCTTAGCGAGGTTCTTAAGCGACTCAGCTGCTTCGTCAATCTTTACCACCGTCTTGTTCAAATCGATGATATGAATGCCATTGCGCTCCATGAAAATGTAAGGGGCCATGGCTGGATTCCATTTGCGTTTCAAGTGGCCGAAGTGACATCCGGCTTCCAATAATTGGTCAAAATTTGTTCTTGACATTGTTCTTTTCTTGTTTAAATTGTTTACTTTCTTTTTAAATTCTGTTAGAACCAATTGGCGAGTAGTCTTAAGAATCTCGTCAATTTAGATACTAAACGAAGGCTTCAATTAAAAATTCAAAAATAAAAACTCAAAATTGGGCTGTGCATTTCATCGCACAACAATTCGAAATCATCAACATGTCATCGCCATTTATCAAAAATCGAACCACACGTCATGCCGCATGGCAATTTTGATATTTGAATTTTGAATTTAGAATTGCATTAGCGTTTACTGAACTGGAATTGACGGCGAGCCTTGGGCTGACCTGGCTTCTTGCGCTCAACGGCACGGCTATCACGTGTGAGGAAGCCATGATCCTTGAGATTTTTCTTGTCTTCAGCGTTTATCTTCACCAACGCACGTGCGATGGCCAAGCGCAATGCTTGGCTCTGGCCAGTATAGCCACCGCCGTCCAAATTGGCTTTTATATCATACTTTTCGGTAACTTCCAACAGTTCCAATGGCTGCTTAACCACGTATTGGAGGATGGCTGATGGGAAGAACTCCTTTAAATCTTTCTTGTTAATAGTGATCTTGCCGGTGCCCTCAGATAGATAGACACGAGCTACAGCGCTTTTACGGCGACCAATTGCGTTAATAAATTCCATCTTTCTCCTTTATTATTTATACTGGTTAATATCAATAGCCTTGGGCTTCTGAGCTTGCATATCGTGCTCTGAACCCTCAAAAATATAAAGATTGTCCAACAAGGCGCGTCCTAAACGACCTTTAGGCAACATTCCCTTGACAGCGTGACGAATGATGCGATCAGCGCCATCCTTACGTTTGCGCAGCTCAGCAGGCGTGTTAAAACGCTGGCCACCGGGATAGCCAGTATAACGAGTATAAATCTTATCGGTTTCTTTCTTGCCGGAGAAAACCACCTTTTCGGCGTTGATAATGATAACGTTATCGCCACAGTCTACATGAGGTGTGAAATTTGGCTTGTACTTTCCACGTATCAACTTAGCGACTTTAGAGCAGAGACGACCCACTATCTGGTCGGTAGCGTCAACTACTACCCACTCTTTATGCACTGTTTCCTTGTTGGCGGAAATAGTCTTGTAACTTAAAGTGTCCATTTTAAAAAATAAATTTTCTACTAAAAAACGTTTTTATTACCTGATAAAACAGAGACCTCACGGCGCCTCCAGTCTAAAAGAGACCATCCATGGCTTTCGCTCTGTCGCGCCATTGATTCACTAACCACGATGTCCGGCCAAAGGCACCACTATTAACACAATGCGCAAGGGACTCTAAGCGTGCCCCAAAAATAATCGGTATGCAAAAGTACTTATTTTATAGATGACTGAACTATCAAACACAACCAAAAAATCTATATTTAGAAAACATTAACCCTTTTAATAATTTTTAATACATAAATATTGACCTATAGGAAAACATTATAATAATAGCGACCTAAGGATAGTAAGCATATCAAGACCTTTTTTAAGACCAAAACTGCACATTTACTTGTTTTTTGTGTAACTTTGCACATATTTTATTAACAATGACAATATGAGCAACAATTTATTGAAAGGCAAAAGAGGCATCGTCTTTGGTGCCCTCAACGAGAAATCCATCGCATGGAAAGTGGCCGAGCGAGCTGTTGAAGAAGGTGCCACCATCACTTTATCAAACACGCCGGTAGCTGTCAGGATGGGCACTGTGAGTGCGCTATCAGAGAAACTGCATTGCGAAGTGATACCAGCCGACGCCACTAACGTGGAGGATTTGGAAAATGTTTTTCGTCGCTCCATGGAGGTGTTGGGGGGCAAGATAGACTTTGTGCTCCATGCCATAGGTATGTCGCCCAACGTGCGCAAGCGCCGCACCTACGATGATTTAGACTACAAAATGCTGGACACAACGCTCGATGTATCGGCCATCTCGTTCCACAAGATGATTCAGAGCGCCAAAAAGCTCGACGCCATCAGCGAGTACGGTTCCATCGTGGCACTGTCATACGTGGCTGCCCAACGCACGTTCTACGGCTACAATGACATGGCCGACGCCAAAGCGCTGCTTGAGAGCATAGCCCGAAGCTTCGGGTACATCTACGGTCGGGAGCACCATGTGCGCATCAACACCATCTCACAATCGCCCACAATGACCACGGCCGGGCAGGGAGTGAAGGGCATGGACAAGCTATACGACTTCGCCAACCGCATGTCTCCGCTTGGCAACGCCACGGCCGAGGAATGCGCCGACTACTGCGTGGTGATGTTCTCAGACCTCACGCGCAAGGTGACCATGCAAAACCTATTTCATGACGGTGGCTTCTCCAGTGTGGGAATGAGCCTGCGGGCCATGGCCACCTATGAAAAAGGATTGGACGAATACAAGGACGAGAGCGGCAATATCATCTACGGATAAGCATTGCTTAGATTTGTAACCATAATATAAGTAACCGCTACTTCATAGCCAAGCCATTCTAATCACTATGATTGGAATGGCTTTTTTAACTCCCAACTTAAAAATAGTGAGCATTGTTGTCACGTAAATCTTTTTTGAAAAAAATCTATCATTTAGGTTCAAATGATTGGCATTCAATAGCCTAATGAGTTATGAAATGCAGTAGGTAATGATTTAGCGACCTATCTTCAACAATGATATACAACGCTTTGCATAACTCGAATAACCTGTTGCAAAGATAAGAGTATATCGTGAGAAAAAAGAATTTTCTCCGAGTTATTTTCGTAAAGCCGTCCGTTTGGGCGGCTTTTTGTTTTCCGTGTATTTTATTCTTATGATGAAATGCAGTCTCCGAAGACTGCGTTTTTTGTTTTCGCCCTGCTTCTTTCCATGCACATCCTCCACTTATGCCTGTGTATCATGTCGGGATCGGTTGTTCGTTGTCAGCGGCAAAGGTAGTTCCGGGCTTCTACGG
>ERZ1673752.1476-NODE-1476-length-32608-cov-9.054803_pt1 | contig 32608 bp, 23 predicted proteins | sample MGYA00580195_ERZ1673752 | MGnify/ENA primary metagenome ERZ1673752 (study PRJEB41218, sample SAMN15661744) | gut metagenome | host: Homo sapiens | place: Canada: London | collected 2015-08-20/2019-03-30 | study: EMG produced TPA metagenomics assembly of...
GGGTGGGGGCCCGGGGGAGGGGTGGCCCTTTTCGCATGGGGCAAAGGGCCTCCCCTCCCCCGGAAAAACGCCGCCCGCGCCTCCCCCTTCCCTGCCTGCCCTCTCGACAAGTCACGGGAGAGGATGGTAAAAAACTCCTTTCCTCATCCTGTCCCTGCAAGGAGATTATCCCGTGTGCCAGAGTGATTTTCCCGCCTATCGCGGTCAGATGGAATATGTGTGCCTGCACTGCGGCCAGCGTTACCCCGGTGACAGCCTGCTCTACACCTGCCCGTCCTGCGGCGGCGTGTTCCTGCTGGAAAACACCAAGTTCGACGAACTGAAACAGCGCAGCGGCGCGGAATGGCGCGAGATCTTCGACCGCCGTGCCTCCACCCGCAGCACGGCCCTGCGCGGCATCTTCCGTTATTATGAACTGCTGGCGCCCCTGCTGGACGAGGAAGACATCGTCTACCTGGGCGAAGGCCTGACCCCCATCGTGGAAGCCGCTCCGGCCCTGCGCGACCGTGTGGGCGTGCCCTTTGCCTACAAGAACGACGGCCAGAACCCCAGCGCCTCCTTCAAGGACCGCGGCATGGCCTGTGCGTTCAGCTATCTGAAATGGCTCTGCCGCCGCCACCAGTGGGACGAGGTGCTGACCGTCTGCGCCTCCACCGGTGATACCTCCGCCGCCGCGGCCCTGTACGCCTCCTATGTGGGCGCGCCCCTCAAGAGCGTGGTGCTGCTGCCCCACGGCAAGGTGACCCCGCAGCAGCTCTCCCAGCCCCTGGGCAGCGGTGCCACGGTGCTGGAACTGCCCGGCGTGTTCGACGACTGCATGAAGGTGGTGGAGCATCTGGCCGAGAATTACCGCGTGGCCCTGCTCAACTCCAAGAACAGCTGGCGCATCCTGGGCCAGGAATCCTACGCCTATGAAGTGGCCCAGTGGTACGGCTGGGACGTGTCCGGCCTGTGCATCTTCGTGCCCATCGGCAACGCGGGCAACATCACGGCCGTCATGTCGGGCTTCCTCAAGATGCTGGAACTGGGCATCATCACCAGCCTGCCGCGCGTCTTCGGCGTGCAGAGCGAACATGCCGACCCCGTGTACCGCTACTATGCCGCGCCCAAGGACGCCCGCGTGTGGCAGCCCGTGACCGTCACCCCCAGCGTGGCCCAGGCCGCCATGATCGGCAACCCGGTCTCCTTCCCGCGCGTGCAGCGCCTGGCCGAAAAGTTCATCGAAAAGGGCGGCGAAAAGGCCTTCCAGGTGGTGCAGGTGACCGAACAGCAGATCATGGACGCCATGATCGTGGCCAACCGTCACGGCCACATCGCCTGCACCCAGGGCGGCGAATGCCTGGCCGGTCTGGTCAACGCCCGTGCGCTGGGCCTGGTGGGCGATGACGAGCATGCCGTGCTGGACGCCACGGCCCACGCCCTCAAGTTCTCCGGCTTCCAGGACATGTACTTCAACGACAGCTTCCCCGAAGCCTACGGCGTCAAGCCCCAGGCCGAGCTTTCCAACAAGCCCGAACTGCTGCTGCCCGAAAGCGCCCGCGAAGGCAAGGATGTGGCCACCTTCGCCCGCATGGGCGCCGATGCCGTGGTGGCCCGCCTGGGCCTGAGCCGCAAGTAGCCTCCGGCTCCTCCGCAAAACGTCAAAAGCCCCTTTCCCGACGGGAAAGGGGCTTTTTTCATGGCAGACAGATGTGCGCTATTTGTCGGTCTTGGAGTCCGGCTCGGCCATGGCTTCGGGCCAGCGCTCGGCGGCCATCTCGCGCAGCTTGAATTTCTGGATCTTGCCGCTGGCGGTCAGGGGGAAGCCGTCCACCACGGCGATGTAGCGCGGGATCTTGTACCAGGCGATCTTGCCGCGGCAGAAGGCGCGCACGTCTTCGGGCGCCACGGGCACGTCGGGCCGGGCGATGATGAAGGCGCCCACTTCCTCGCCGTACTTGCGGCTGGGCACGGCCACCACCTGGATGTCCAGCACGCCGGGCATGCCCATGAGGAATTCCTCGATCTCGCGCGGGTAGACGTTCTCGCCGCCGCGGATGATCATGTCCTTGATGCGGCCGGTGACGCGCACGTAGCCGTCCTCGTCCATGGTGCCCAGGTCGCCGGAATGCAGCCAGCCGTCAGGGCTGATGGTGCGGGCCGTCTCTTCGGGCATATTGTAGTAGCCCTTCATGACGTTGTAGCCGCGGCACAGGATCTCGCCCACTTCGCCGCGCGGCAGCTCCTCGCAGGTCTCGGGGTCGCCGATGCGCACCTCGATGCCGGGCATGGCGCAGCCCACGGTCTCGCAGCGCAGGTGCAGGGGGTCGTCGGGGTCGGACTGGGTCATCACCGGCGAGCCCTCGGTCAGGCCGTAACAGATGGTGATGTCCTTCATGTACATGTCTTCCACCACGCGCCGCATGAGCGGCTCGGGGCAGACGGAACCGGCCATGATGCCCGTGCGCAGGCTGGAGACGTCGAAGCGCTTGAACATCTTGTGTTCCAGTTCGGCCAGGAACATGGTGGGCACGCCGTATAGGGCCGTGCAGCGCTCGCTGTCCACGGCGGCCAGCACATGCAGGGGGTTGTAGGCTTCGAGGATGACCATGCAGGCCCCGTGGTTGACGCAGGCCGAGACCCCCAGCACGCAGCCGAAGCAGTGGAAAAGCGGCACGGGCAGGCAGACGCGGTCCTCGTCGGTGAAGCGCTGGTTGCGGCCGATCCAGTAGCCGTTGAGGCCCACGCCCACATGGGTCAGCATGACGCCCTTGGGGAAGCCCGTGGTGCCGGAGGTATACTGCATGTTGATGGCGTCCCAGGGGTCCAGGCTGTCCTGCCGGGCCTGGTACTCGGCATCATCGGTCATGACGGACATGGACAGGATCTCGGGCACGGAATACATGCCGCGATGCTTCTCCGCGCCCAGGAAACAGACGCGCCGCAGATGCGGCAGGCGCGCGAAGCTGAGCCGGTCGCGGCTCTGGTAGCGCAGCTCGGGGGCCAGAGTGTAGAGCGTGTCGATGTAATCATGGTCGCGCAGGCTGTCCATGATGAAGATGTTCTCGCACTCCGACTGGTTGAGCAGGTATTCGAGCTCGTGTTCGCGATAGTTGGTGTTGACCGTGATCAGGATGGCCCCGATCTTGGCCGTGGCGAACTGCAAGGTCACCCAGTAGGGCACGTTGCTGGCCCAGACGGCCACCTTTTCCCCTTTCTGCACGCCTAGCGCCATGAGTCCTTTGGCGAACAGATCGACGGTATCGGCAAACTCGCGCCAGGTCTGGCGGTAGTTGCGGTCGGCATAGACGATGGCTTCCTTGTCGGGGATGCGGGCCACCGTCTCGTCCAGGATCTGGCCAAGGGTCTTTTCACGCAATTCGAACAGCGCCTGGCGCTGGCGCACTTTCTCGTCCATGGATCATCCTCATATACCGCGCGGGAGCGCGGGCTGTGTACGCAAAAGGGCCGGGGAACGACGGGAGACTACGGCGTGTAGGTCACAGCCAGCAGCTGGGCCGGGTCGTCGCCGTGCGCGCCCACGTAATGGGGCACGATGGAGTTGTAATAGATGGTCTCGCCGGCCTTCAGGTAATAGGTCTCGCGGCCGTAGACCACCATCAGCTCGCCCTTGAGTACCAGGATGAATTCCTCGCCCTGGTGCGAGATGGTCTTCCGTTCTTCGTCCTTGTCGGGGTAGATCTCGATGAAAAAAGGCTCCATGTTGCGGTCGCTCTTGCCCTTGCCCAGCGCCTGATAGATGTAGCTGGAACGGGGGGTGCGGCCGGTGTGCATGGCGGGGTCCACGCTGCCCAGCTGGTCTATGCGGGAAATGATGGGATCGCGGGTGAACTGGTCATCCAGGAAGGTGCCCAGGCGGACGCCCAGCGAGCGGGCCACCTTCTGCAGGGGGCCGATGGTGGGATATATCTCGTCATTTTCCATGCGTTCCAGAAAATTGACGGTCAGTCCCGTATTCTGTGAGAGGGTCTCAAGATCCACGTTCCTTTCCTCGCGGAACGTGCGGATGCGCTTTCCGACACTGCTTTTTCCGGCCATGTCTGTCTCCTGTTGCAGCCTGTGCAGAAAAACCAAGGGTAAAAAGTGTTCTGAAAAATATCATAAAGTCTTATGGCCCCGCAAGGCGGCAGTCCGTGCGTAGCGCAAACGTCGAAAAAACGCTAGGCTCGTCCCATGATACAGCACAAACGTACGGCCTTGCTGGCCGCAGGACAGGTCCAGGGCGTGGGCTTCCGCCCCTTCATCTACAGGCTGGCCGTGGAAGGCGGCCTTTCCGGCAGCGTGGGCAATACCTCGGACGGGGTGCGCATCGAGGTGCAGGGGCCCCCGGAACAGGTGGATGCCTTTGCCGTGCGTCTGCGCCGGGAGCTGCCGCCCCTGGCCCGGCTCACCCGGCTGGAGATCACGGAGCTGCCCCCCGTGGACGGCGAGACGGAATTCGTCATCGTGGCCAGCCACGGCCATGCCGGCCACAGCGTGCTTGTCAGCCCCGATGTGGGCATCTGCGAGGACTGCCTGCGCGACATGCACACGCCCGGCAATCCGCGCTTCGGCTATGCCTTCACCAATTGCACCAACTGCGGGCCGCGCTACACCATCACCCGGTCCATCCCCTACGACCGCGCCACCACCAGCATGGCCTGCTTCCCCTTCTGCCCCCGCTGCGAGGCCGAATACCGCGACCCTCTGGACCGCCGTTTCCATGCCCAGCCCGTGGCCTGCCCGCAATGCGGGCCGCGCCTGTGGCTGGTGGACAACCCGCTGCTCCCGCCCGGCGGCACCCTGCCCCCGGACAGCGCCCCGGCAAACTGGCCCGGCCCGGAGACCCTGCCGTCGGAAGCGTCCATGCGGGATGCCGTGGCACGGGCGGCCGCCCTGCTGCGGGAGGGCCACCTGCTGGCCCTCAAGGGCCTGGGCGGCTTCCAGCTGGCCTGTGACGCCCGCTCCGCCCGCAGCGTGGCCCTGCTGCGCCTGCGCAAGCGGCGCCCGCACAAGCCGCTGGCCTTGATGGTGCCGGATCTGGCCACGGCACGGGAGCTGTGCGACCTTGCCCCGGAGCACGAGGCCCTGCTGCTCTGCCCGGAAAAGCCCATCGTGCTCTGTCCGGCCCGCAAGGGCTGCCTGCTGCCCCCCGCCATCGCGCCGGATACCGCCGGCATCGGCCTCATGCTGCCTTACACGCCCCTGCATGCCGTCCTTTTCGACGAGCTTGCCCGCCTGACCGCCGCGGCCGGAGAGCCCGCGCCCGTGCTGGTCATGACCTCGGCCAATGCCAGCGGCGAGCCCATCTGCCTGGGCAACCGCGAGGCCCTGCGCCGTCTGGCGCATCTGGCCGATGCCTGGCTGCTGCACGACCGTGACATCCTGGTGCGCGTGGACGACAGCGTGGCCGGTGTGCGTCCCCTGCCCGCCGACGGGGAAAAACCCGCCGCGGCGCCCTTTTTCTACCGCCGGGCACGCGGCTATGTGCCCCGCCCGGTGATGCTGCCCGAAGCCTGGGGCACGGATCTGCCCTGCGTGCTGGGCGCGGGCGGCGAGCTCAAGGCCACGCTCTGCCTGACGCGCGGCAACGAGGCCTTCGTCAGCCAGCATGTGGGCGACCTGGAGAACGCCCCCACCTTCGGTTTTTATGAGGAAGTGGCCCGCCACCTGCAGGATCTGCTGGAGGTGCGGCCCGCCGCCGTGGTCTGCGACCTGCACCCGGATTTCCTCTCCACCCGCCATGCCACGGAACTGGCCCGGCGCGAGGGCCTGCCCCTCTGGCATCTGCAGCACCATGCCGCGCACGCGGCCTCCGTGCTCACCGAGCACGGCCACACCGGCCCGGCCCTGGCCCTGACGCTGGATGGCACCGGCCTGGGCACGGACAAGAGCATCTGGGGCGGAGAGCTGCTGTTCATGGAACTGGATGCGCCCCGCTGGCAGCGTCTGGGCCGTCTGGCGCCCTTCCGTCTGCCCGGCGGAGAGGCCGCCATCCGCGAGCCCTGGCGCATCGCCCTGGGCCTGGCCCTGCAGAGCGGTCTGGCCCCCGAAGCCCTGACCGGGATCTGGGCGGACTGCGCTGACGACGGGGACGATGTCCGGCGTGCGCCGCAGTCCATGGCCGTCACGGCGGTCAGCGAGATGTGGCGCCGGGGCCTCAACTGCCCGCCCACGTCCAGCGCCGGGCGCCTGTTCGATGCCGTATCCGCCGCGCTGGGCCTGTGTACGCATATCACCTATGAAGGACAGGCCGCCATCCGTCTGGAAGACGCCGCCGCCCGCAGCGCCCTGCCGGGACAATGGTGGCGCATGGGGGCGGAAGAGCTGCGGGCCCCGCAGCCGGAGCACGAGTTGCTGCCCGCCCTGCCCCTGACGGAAGAAGACGGCCTTTGGCAACTGGATGGCACGGCCCTGTTCGCCGCCGTGCTGGCCCGGCGCGACCGCCTGCCCGTGGAAGATCTGGCCGCCCGTTTCCACTGGCAGCTGGCGCAGGGCTTCACGGCCCTGGCCGTCAGGGCCGCCGGGGCCACAGGCGTGCGCGTGGTGGGCCTTTCCGGCGGCGTCATGCAGAACGCCCTGCTGGCCCGCCTGCTGCCGATGCTGCTCGCGGCACACGGCCTCACCCCCTTGTGCCAGCAGGAAGTGCCGCCCGGTGACGGCGGCATCTCTCTGGGCCAGGCTGCCTGGGCACAGGCCTGTTTGCGGGCCGGTCTGCCCACGGAACTAGTATAGTCTGCTGACGGCCCATGGCGGCCCGTTTACCCCTGTTGCCGGGGCAAACGCTGTGCGCTTCTTATATAATTTATTGAGATAAAAGGATAAAAAAGAAAAATCACTTTTTTTGATTTTTTCGTTGACAGCCAGGGTCTTTTTGGGCAGTATGCATTTCTGCCGAGGGGCTGTAGCTCAGTTGGGAGAGCGCTTGAATGGCATTCAAGAGGTCAGGAGTTCAATTCTCCTCAGCTCCACCAAAAAGGAAATCAGGGTTTGCGGAAACGCAGACCCTTTTTTCGTTTCTGACTCCCGCCGTTTTTCTCCCCCCCGCCACATGACGCCATTGTGTCATTCTGTGACATTTTCACGGAGCCCGTCTTCCCCCGTTGCCCTTTTTCTCTTAGCGCGCTACTAGGGGAAAAAGGACCGTCAATGACCCGGTCCAAAGAAGGAGGAAGATGAGATGAAAGGATTGTTCGCTTCCCTGGCAATGCTTTGCGCCCTGTGCGTGGCCCTGCCCGCCGCCCAGGCCAAGCCCCTTCCCGGTGCCAAGTACACCTACACCCTGAAAAGCGTCATGCCCGTGGCCGGTCGCCAGGGCGTGGCCTGCGACGGCAAGTTCATCTATGTGAGCTGCAGCAAGGCCCTGTACAAGTACGACATGAACGGCAAACTGGTGGCCGAGAACAAAAATCCCTTCGAAGGCTACTCCATCCCCTCCAACCACATCGGTGACATCGACGTCTACAACGGCGAGATCTATGTGGGCGCCGAAAACTTCATGGACGGCGTGGGCAAGGACATCCAGATCGCCATCCATGACGCCAACACCCTGAAATTCAAGCGCACGTTCAAGTTCGAGCCCAAGTCCGGCCAGGAAGAAGTGTCCGGCATCACCGTGGACCCGGTCAAGAAGACCGTGTGGATGTGCTCCTGGGTGGGCGAAGAAAGCGGCCGTCATCTGTATGAATACGACCTCAAGGGCAACTACCTGCGCAAGGTGCATCTGCAGCCCGTGCCGCAGTGGGTGCAGGGCGTGTTCTACTACAACGGCTCCCTGTTCATGACCGCTGACGACGGCACCGCCGACGACAACGAGCCCGACCATCTGTACCGCATCGATATCACCTCGGACAGCAACGCCCATGTGTACATGGAAAAGGTCTTCGACGAAGCCATCAAGCAGGGCGAGATCGAAGGTCTGTGCGTGGACCCCTCCACCGGCGACCTGCTGGTGCACATGAACCGTGGCGCCCGCATCGTGCTGGGCATGGGCAAGGGCTTCTACCCCGGCTACACCGAGGAAGTCCACGAGATCTACCGCTACAGCATGGAAGCCAAGCAGCCCCCGCGCCGCTAGGCATCGTGTCCTACCTGCCTTTCCGGGCCGCCTTCGGGCGGCCCTTTTTCGTGCCCGCCTCCCTTGACGCCGCCTGCCCTGCCCGCTATGCCCATGCCTCAAGCTTTCCGCAGGAGACAGGCATGGACCTTCGCAAAATACTGCTCATTTCCCTGGGGCACCTCAGCTGCGACCTCAACGGCGGCGCGCTGCCCTCGCTGATGCCCTATCTGGCCGCGGCCCACGGCTTCAACTATCAGGCCGCGGGCGCCCTGATGTTCGCCTATTCGGCCACCTCTTCCCTGGTGCAACCCGTATTCGGCTATCTGGCCGACAAACACGCCCGTTCCTGGTTCGTTCCGCTGGCCGTGCTGCTGGCGGGCGGCAGCCTGGGCCTGGTGGGTTTTCTGGACAGTTACTGGGCCATCTTCCTCACCCTCATGCTCTGCGGTGTGGGCGGCGCCCTGTTCCATCCCGAAGGGGCCCGCTATGCCAACCTCGTCTCCGGCAACCGCAAGGGCGCGGGCATGAGCATCTTTTCCGTGGGCGGCAACAGCGGCTTCGTGGTGGGGCCGCTGCTGGTGGCCGGGGCCACCTTCGTGGCGGGCCTGCACGGCACGGCCGTGTTCCTGCTGCTGGCCCTGTGCACGGCCTCGTTCCTCTTTTTCCAGATGCGCGGCTGGCAGCGCCAGATCCCCCAGAGCAATGACGCCGCAGGACAGGCCGAACCGCGCAACGACTGGCATGCCTTCGGCGTGCTGACCCTGGTCATCGCCTCGCGCTCCATCCTTTTCCTGGGCTTCAATACCTACATCCCCATGTACTGGCATGACGTCTTCGGCCAAAGCAAGGAATTCGGCGCCATGATGCTGGCCTTCTTCTGCGTCTGCGGCGTCAGCAGCAACGTGCTGGGCGGCTTCCTGGCCGACAGGATCGGCTATGCCCGCATCATCCGCCTTTCGTGGTGGCTGGCCCTGCCCGCGGCCCTGGCCTTCGCCTGGGTGGACAGCATGTGGCTGGCGGCCCTGCTGCTGGCCCCGCTGGCCGTGGGCCTGTTCGCGCCCTTCAGCTCCATGGTGGTGCTGGGCCAGAAGCTGCTGGCCCGCAACATGGGCTTCGCCTCGGGCGTGACCCTGGGCCTGCCCATGACCCTGGGCGGCATGGCCATGCCCCTGCTGGGCTGGATCGCGGACAATTTCGGCGGGCTGGGCACGGCCATGGCCTGCCTGGTGCCCGTGGCGGCCCTGGGGGCGCTGGCCTCCCTGCGCCTGCGGGACGACGCCGCCGGGGAGCGTGCGTGATGCCGGTCGCCGGTCTTGCAAGCCCCGTGGGGCCGCTCTGGCTCACGGAAAAGGACGGGCATCTGGTGGCCCTGGACAGGACATGCCCCTCCCCGGCCCACTGCCCGCCCGAGGCCATCTCCCTGCCGGGACAGCCCGTGGCGAGCCCCCTGCTGCACGAGGCCCGTGAACAGCTGGCGGCCTACTTTGCGGGCCGCCTGCGCCGCTTCGACCTGCCGCTGGCCCCGCAGGGGACGCCCTTCCAGCTGCGCGTCTGGCGGGCCCTGCAGGACATCCCCTACGGACGGACCTGCTCCTACGCCGAACTGGCCGCGGCCGTGGGCAGCCCGCGTGCCTGCCGTGCCGTTGGCCAGGCCAACGGCCGCAACCCGCTGATGATCGTCATCCCCTGCCACAGGGTCATCGCCGCCGGTGGCGGCCTGGGCGGCTACAGCGGCGGTCTGGACATCAAGCGTTTCCTGCTGCGTCTGGAGGCGGGGCTGCCCCTGCCGGCAGACCGCTGACGCCCCCTGCTCCCTCCCCGGCGGTTGCCTCCTGGCGCGAGTACAGGTATTATGGATAAGTTCGTATCTTTACTGTCGTTTTTGATACAGAACTGCAAAATGACAGTAAAAGTATGACATACTTTGTCATAATACCCTGCCCTTCAGCCCCAGAGTGCGGACCATGAACACGATCCATACCATCTGTATCGTCGATGACGACGAGGAAATCCGCTCCTTGCTTTCCGACTATCTGCGTCGCAACGGCTTTTCCACCTGCACGGCGGGGAACGCGGCGGAGTTCCTCGAGATCCAGCGCCGCGTGCCCTGCAGCCTGATCGTCATGGACATCATGCTTCCCGGCATGAACGGGCTGGAACTGTTCCGTACCCTGCGCGCCGAATCCACGGTGCCCGTCATCTTCCTCACCGCGCTGGGCGACATCACCGACCGCATCGTGGGCCTGGAGCTGGGCGCCGATGACTACCTGAGCAAGCCTTTCGAGCCCCGCGAGCTGCTGGCCCGCATCCGTACCGTGCTGCGCCGCACCGAAGGCAGCACCCGCCGCGACCAGCCCGAGACCACGCCCCTGCAGTTCGCAGGCTGGCTGCTGGACCGCAGCGCCCGCCATCTGGTGGCGCCCGACGGAGTGGTGGTCTCCCTGAGCGGCACGGAATACCGCCTGCTGGAAATCTTTTTGCAGAACCCCCAGCGGGTGCTCAGCCGCGACGAGCTGCTGGAACGCACCCAGGGCCGCAACGCCGTGCCCTATGACCGCAGCATCGACGTGCAGATCAGCCGCTTGCGCACCCGCCTGCGCGACAACGGCCGCGAGCCCCAGCTCATCAAGACCGTCCGCGGCGACGGCTACGTGCTGGCCACGGACGTGCGCCCGCAGTTCGTGCGCCCGGCCCTGCCCGTGGATGCCCCCATCATGCCCGGAAAGTAGCATGCGCGCCTTCCTTGCCCGTCTGCTGCGCAGCCTGACCTCCACCACGCTTTCCGCACAGCTGGCGGGCATGCTCATCGGCGGCATCCTTTTCCTGCACGGCGTGGCCACCTTCACGGTCCAGCTGGTGGAAGAACGGCAGGCGGCCCGCTCCGCCCTGCTGGAACAGGCCAACAGCCTGGCCCTCTCCCTCCAGCTCCTGCACTCCGAACCCTTCGAGTACAAGCGCTCCCTGCTGGAGCGGCTGGAACGCCTGGACGTGGTCCACCTGAGCCTGAGCGATGCCCCCAATCCGGCCCGGCAGGCCAGGGACGAACGCGCCCTGTATCTGCGTGACCGCCTGCGCAAGAACCTGAACAGCATCGAGACCGATCTGGACACCCGCGAGATGCTGACCGAGGTCCAGCGCGTGCATGTGGCCGACAGCATGAACCCCACCCTGCGCCGCCATGTGCCCTGGACGCATGTGTACGAAAGCCGGGTGAGCGTGCGCCTGGACGACGGCAAGTGGCTGTGTGTGGTCATCAGCAGCGATGCCTATGATTTCTCCCCCAGCCAGGCCTCCCTGACCATGCTCCTGCTGGAAGCGGGCCTGCTGATCCTGCTCATCCTGGTGGTGGTGCATCGCGTGGTGCGGCCCTTGCGGGTGCTCTCCGGCAAGGCCGAGAGTTTCGGCCGCAACCTCTACACAGCCCCCCTGCCCGAAGACGGGCCCACCGAAGTGCGCGAGGCCGCCCGGGCCTTCAACAAGATGCAGGAGCGCATCCGCGCCGGTGTGGGCCAGCACGAACGCATCCTGGCCGCCGTGGCCCACGACCTGCGCACCCCCCTGACCCGCATCCGCCTGCGCGTGGAGAGCATGGCCCCCGCCTCCCCCCTGCGGGCCAAGCTGCTGGGAGACATCGACATCCTGGGCGGCATCATGGCCAACAGCGCCGAGCTCACCCGCGGCAGCGCCCGCGACGAGGCCGCCGTGCGCATGGACATGAACGCCCTGCTGGACAGCCTGGTCTCCGACCGGCAGGACATGGGACAGGACGTCAGCCTCGAAGGCAGCTGTGCCCGCCCCTGGACGGTGCGCCCCAACAGCTTCCGCCGCTGCCTCTCCAATCTGCTGGACAACGCCCTGCGCTATTCCGGCAGTGTCCGCATCCAGCTCCGGGAAAAAGACGATATCCTGCAGATCGACGTGCTGGACGACGGCCCGGGCATCCCCCCCGACATGCTGGAACAGGTCTTCGAGCCCTTCTTCCGCCTGGACGAGGCACGCAGCCCCCACACCGGCGGCAGCGGCCTGGGTCTGAGCATCGCCCGCAGCATGGCCTGCCGCAACGGCGGGGAACTGAGCCTGCACAACCGGCCGGAAGGCGGCCTGTGCGCCCGCCTGTGCCTGTACCGGTCGGCCATGGAGACGGAAACACTGTAACGAGCTCCGCCCCGCAGGGATGACGGGGAGAGCGCCATGCGGCCACAGCCGGGGCTCCCTTCAGGGCGTCTTCGGTCTCCGTTTTCCCGGTGTCTTGCGTCAGGGCGCTTTCCCCCGCCGCTCCCGGGATGCCCTGCGGCCCCGCGCCTTCTGCCGCCCGTGGCGATGCCCCTGCATCCTCCTTTTCCCCACAGGGATGGCCGCACGGCCCGCAGCCGCCCTTTTCTCTCCACTGTGCCGCAGGAAGCAAAGGCTTTGCACCCGGCAGGCATTGCGGTATGCTTTTCTGCCGTCCGGCCCGTCACGCCGGTGCACAAGGAGAAGCCATGAAGAACTTTTTGACCCTGCAATCCGTGGAGACCGTGCTGGGGCATCTGCGCGCCCTGCCCGTCCTGCCCGCGGAGACCGTCCCCCTGACGGATGCCCTGGGCCGCCGCCTGGCGGAAGCCCTGCACGCCCCTGCCGACCTGCCCGGTTTCGACCGTTCCACCGTGGACGGATTCGCCGTGCGCGCCCGTGATGTCTTCGGCGCGCAGGAAGGTTCCCCCGCCCTGCTGGAATGCGTGGGCGACTGCCCCATGGGCGCCGTGCCGGACATCAGCCTCCAGCCCGGCCAGTGCGCGCGCATCCTCACGGGCGGCATGCTGCCCGAGGGCGCGGATTGCGTGGTCATGGTGGAATATTCCCGCCCGGCCGGCGGCAACATGGTGGAGCTCACCCGCACCCAGGCCCCCGGTGACCACGTGGTCATGCGTGACGAGGACGCCGCCGCCGGTGACTGCATCATCCCCGCGGGCCGCAAGCTGCGCCCGCAGGAGATCGGTCTGCTGGCCTCCTTCGGACAGAAGGACGTGGCCGTACGCCGTGCGCCCCGGGTGGCCATCATCTCCACCGGTGACGAGGTGGTGCCCATCGGGAGCGAGCCCCGCCCCGGCCAGGTACGGGACGTCAATTCCTACAGCCTTGCCGCCCTTTGCCGCAGTGCCGGTGCCGAGCCGACGCTGGCCGGTCTGGTGCGCGACGACGCCGAGGCCCTGCGCCGCACGGTGCTGGCCGCGCTGGAAGAGGCCGATGTGGTGGTGGTCTCCGGCGGTTCCTCCGCCGGTATGCGCGACCATACCGTGGACGTCTTCACCTCCGTGCCCGGCAGCGAACTGCTGACCCACGGCGTGGCCATCAGCCCCGGCAAGCCCTTCATCCTGGCCCGCAGCGGCGGCAAATGCCTCATGGGCCTGCCCGGCCATGTGAGCAGCGCCCTGGTCTGCGCCCGCGCCTTCCTCGTGCCCCTGCTGGAACACCTGCAAGGCAGCGCCGGGGACGAGCTCGTCCCCTCCCTCACCGCCCGCCTGACCCGCGCCGTGGCTTCGGCCCAGGGCCGCCGCGACTACATCCGCGTCAAACTGGTGCCCGCCAGCGCCGCGGCCCTCGAGGCCGCCTGGCTGCCCCAGGGCCTGGACTGCTCCGATGTGGACTGGCTGGCCCAGCCGCTCATGAAGCCTTCCGGCGTGGTCTCCGGCCTGGTGGAGGCCGACGGCCTCGTCATCTGCGCCGAGAACCGCGAAGGCCTCACCGCCGGGGAACGCGTGCGCGTGGAGCTGCTGGCGTAGATCCAGATCTTTTCGGGGGAAGGAACCCCCTTTTACTAGCGCAAAAAGGGGGTTCCTTCCCCCGTGCCCCCATCTTCCCCCAATGCGCTTTATAAAAGGGACTGACCGCCTGTCGTTTTTGAAATGACGGCCCCGTTCCAAGGCAGGAACGGGAAAAGATGTCATGCCGACACCGGAGAGGATGTAATACCTTCCGGTCATGCGGCGGGAAGCCCTTCCGGCCTCCATTCGAGATATTGGGAGATATTTATGAAACGCGAACGTCATACCTATCTGACTTTGCAGACCGTGGAGGCCGCCCGCCAGGGCTGGCTGGACCGCATCAGCGCCGAGGGCCGCGAGCTGGCCACGGAGCGCGTGCCCCTGTCGGCGGCCCTGCACCGCGTGCTGGCCGAGCCCGTGGCCGCGCGCCGCTCTTCCCCGGCCTTCCACGGCGCGGCCATGGACGGCATTGCCGTCAACGCCGAATCCACCTTCACCGCCTCCACCCGGCGGCCCCTGCGCCTGACCATCGGCACCGACGCGTTCTGGATCAATACCGGCCATCCCCTGCCCGCGGGCACCAATGCCGTGGTCATGGTGGAGAACGTCAACACCGAGCCCGACGGACAGCATGTGGTCATCGAGAAGGCCGCCTTCCCCTGGCAGCATGTGCGCAAGCTGGGCGAGGACATGGTGGCGTCCGAGATCATCCTGCCGCCCGGCGTCTGCATCGGCCCCTACGAGCTGGGGGCGCTGGCCGCGGGCGGCGTGCTGGAACCGCTGGTGTTCAAAAAGCCCCGCGTGGGCATCATCCCCAGCGGCACCGAGATCGTGCCCCTCACCGAGGCCCGCGAAGAAGACCTGTGCGCGGGCCGCTGCCTGCCGGAGTTCAACTCCTACATCTTTTCGGCCATCGTGCAGGAGGCCGGAGGCGAGGCCTTCACCCTGCCCATCGTGCCTGACGATCCCGAGGCCATCAGCGCGGCCATCGACGCGGCCATCGACCAGGGCGCGAATCTGGTGCTGCTCAACGCTGGCTCCTCGGCGGGTAGCCATGACTATTCCGCCGACGTCATCGCCCACAAGGGCGAGCTGCTGACCCACGGTGTGGCCGTCATGCCCGGCAAGCCCTCGGCCCTCGGCATGGTGCGCGGCGTGCCCATCATCGGCTCGCCGGGCTATCCCGTCTCGGCCATCGTGGCCCTGGAAGAGTTCGTCCAGCCCCTGCTGGCTCTGCTCCAGAAGCGCTGCCTGGCCCACCGCGAAACGGTCACGGCCCTGCCCGTCAATCCGCTGCCCTCCCGCCCCGGCATGGAAGAACGCATCCGCGTCAAGCTGGGCCGGGTGGACGACACCTTCTTTGCCGTGCCCCTGCCGCGCGGCGCGGGCACCGTCACCAGCCTGAGCCGGGCCGACGGCATCATCAGCGTGGCCCGCGACTGCGAAGGCATCAGCCGTGACGAGCCCGTGCAGGTGCAGCTGCTGCGCCCCCGCCAGCAGGTGGAAGGCACCCTGCTGGCCATCGGCAGCCACGACAACACCCTGGACCTCATCGACAGCTTCCTGCGCCGCGAGCATCCGCGCTTCCGTCTGGCCTCGGCCCATGTGGGCTCGCTGGGCGGCCTCATGGCCCTCAAGCGCCACCAGTGCCATCTGGCGGGCAGCCATCTGCTCAATGATGCCGACGGCGTCTACAACCGTCAGGCCCTGCGCGACAACCTCCAGGGCGAGCCCATGCTGCTGGTGCGTCTGGTGGACCGCGAACAGGGCCTCATCGTGGCCCCCGGCAACCCGCTGGGCATCCATGACATCGCCGACCTTGCGCGCGAGGACGTGCGCTTCATCAACCGCCAGCGCGGCAGCGGCACCCGCGTGCTGCTGGACTACCGCCTGAAGCAGCTGGGCATCCGTCCGCAGCAGCTGGCCGGGTATGAGGACGAGGAATATACGCACATGAACGTGGCCGCCGCCGTGCTTTCCGGCCGCGCCCATACCGGTCTGGCCGTGCGCGCCGCCGCCTGCGCCCTGGGCCTGGACTTCGTGCCCGTGGGCGTGGAGGAATACGACCTGGTCATCCCGCAGCGCTATGCCGAGGACGAACGCATCCTCGCCCTGCTGGATGTCATCCGCTCCGAGGCCTTCCGCAAGGAAGTGGCCGCCCTGGGCGGCTACGGTGTGGAAAAGACCGGTCAGGTCATCTGGGAATACGACGGCCGCTAGGCCGGGATAGTGTTGGGAAATCTTCGGGGGAGGGGGCTATGGCCACAGCCGGAACAAGCGCCTTTCCCCGTTGCTTTTTTCCTCATGACGCTCATTGGAAAAGGAAGCGCGAGGAAAACTCCGTACGACACTGGCCGATGGCGCCGCAGTCCGTCCCCTTGGTGACGCAGAGGCCTTACGGCAAGCGGTAGGCTCCTGAAGGGCTCACCGTAAAGATATGTCCCACAGGAGGCCCGTGGATGCTGACCTTGCTGGCCCTGTACGGCGGCCTGTTCCTCACCGCGCTGGTGGCGGCCACCCTGCTGCCCGCGCAGTCGGAGCTGCTGCTGGGCACCCTGCTGGTGCAGAGCGGGGAACCGGCCTGGGCCCTCATCACCGTGGCCACCCTGGGCAACAGCGCGGGCTCGGCCGTCAACTGGTGGCTGGGCCGTTATCTCACCCGCTTTCAGGATCGCCGCTGGTTCCCCTTCTCGCCTGAGTCCCTGCGCAAGGCCGAGGGCTGGTACCACCGTTACGGCCGCTGGACCCTGCTGTGCAGCTGGATGCCCGTCATCGGCGATCCCCTGACCCTGGTGGCCGGTACCTTGCGCGAGCCCCTGCCCTCCTTCCTGCTTCTGGTGGTGCTGGCCAAACTGGGCCGCTATCTGGCGGTAGCCGGCGTGGCCCTGGCGCTCTGGTGATAGCTGAAAAAAAGGACGCCCGAAGGCGTCCTTTTTTCATACTATGATATTCCCCGCATCATGATATATCACTAAATATACCAAATAGATATTATAAACATTCATTTTTCATGTGCGAATATCTTCCCCAAGACCTTTCCCATCCTCGTCACCATCGGAACGACGAGAGCGTTACCCATACAGAAATATCTGAATTTCTCAGGCATCCCCGTATCTGTCCAATAATCCTTGAACCCCTGGATACGTTCGGCCTCTACCGGAGTGAGGAGCCTCATCTCTCCGGTCTGAGGATCTTGGATGACATGGGTGCTGCGATTCAAGGAAGACTCTGATGTCAACATCGTCCGTGCAGGTCTATCCAAAGGATCGGGGAAAGCGATAGCTCCCTCAGAAAACGTATACTGATGTCCAGATCTACTGGTCCGCAAGACCTTCTTGCTCCCCTTCAGATATGCCCATTTCTCAAGATCTTTCCCAAGATAGAACCGTTCTGGGACATCTTTTTCCAAAAGGTCTGCCAAAGGCACAGCAGGCTCCAGCAAAGGATCGACTTTAGCCGTCACTATCGCCCCCTTGTGCATATAGCCTGCATTCTCGAAGGGGAACCTAAAAGTCGCAGATACCTCGGCGATCTCTCCATGTGGAAGCTCTACAGTCGAGACGGACCGTATCCCCTCGATTGGGAATGCACGGGCGAACATTCCGGTCTTGGTGAGGATATCGCCCGGTTTGCGGAACACGCGCTCTGCATAGGCAGTATCGTCCCTGAAGGCGAATATGAAGATACGGCGGCGGCGCTGCCCTGCCCCATATTCCGCTGCGTTGATGACGCGCCACTCAGCGGAATAACCAAGATCTGCCAAACAAGCTAAGATGATACCGAAGTCCCTGCCCCTCTGGGAAGCTGGCGATTTCAATAATCTATCGACGTTCTCGAACAGGCCGAAAGGAGGGCGTTTGGCTTGCAGGATATCCCTTATCTGCCACCAAAGGACCCCTTTCTTACCTTCGATACCAGTACTCCCCGGCAAGGGGCGGGCAACAGAGTAATCTTGACAAGGAAAACCGCCGACTAACAGATTATGGTCAGGGATATCCTTTTTGTCGACGAGCGCGATATCGATGCCGGTGCGTTCGTCGATATCTCCCCAGTGAGCAACGTAGCAGTCATGGGCCCACTGTTTCTTTTTATTGGGCTCCCATTGAGAGAACCAGACGGTCTTCCATTTGGGGGAGGCCTGTTCGAGACCTAACCGGAATCCGCCAACACCTGCGAATAATTCACAAACAGTCCTGTCCATGCCCTATCGTGCTCCTTTATCCGTACTGTGTTAGGATCTCTTACAACAAGAATCCTTTGAGATCAAGAAAAAAATGAAGGCGATCGACCCTACTGCCAGAGCATAGGAGGAGCATCTATGAGTGGGAGCACTTACGATACCCCGGCCAAAGTCCTCAAACGTGCACAAGAAGCTATCGGGAAAAAAATTAAAGATATCGATACGACAGGCCGTCTCCAGACAGGTAAGGGGGCTATCGGGACCATCATAGAAGAGAGCTGGTTCGGCTACTCCCCCAATAGCACTGCCGCATCTGACTTCCCTAAGGCTGGCGTGGAGCTGAAAGTCACACCATATAAGCGTACTTCCAAAAGTATCTCCGCAAAAGAGCGTCTCGTCTGCAACATCATCGACTATATGACGGAACATCTTAAGACGTTCGAGACGAGTAGTTTCTGGCATAAGTGCCAAAAAATGGTAATCATGTCATATGAATACAAAAAAGGTGTAGCAAAAGGGGATTTTTCTATAGATAACGCTATATTATTCTCATTTCCTGATGAATACAGAGCAATCATCAAAAGCGACTGGGAGAAGATCGTCTCGAAGATCCGCGCAGGAGAGGCCCATCTCCTCACAGAAGGCGACACGCTTTATCTAGCTGCTTGCACGAAAGGCAGAGATTCCGGTTCCGTAAGGAGACAACCTTTCAGTGATATCCCTGCAAAGCAAAGGGCGTATTCTCTCAAAGCAAGTTTCATGACGAATATCTTGAGAAGATATATATTCGGAAATGAAGATGACGAGAATATAGTAAAGGATTGGCGCCTCCTAGAGCTTAACTCTCTCGAAGAGATAATAGAACAAAAAGTAAGTGGATACATAGGAAAGACACAGCAAGAGTTGAAAGAGGAATTCAAGATAGAAAGCAGTCCTAAAAATTTGAATATGCTCTTATTCTCAAAGATGATCGGATTAGCAGGGGAGGCTGAAAACGCTCACGAATTCAGAAATGCTAATATCATCCCTAAAACGATCTGTGTAAATAAGGATGGTAGTATAAAAGAAAGCATGTCTTTCCCAACATTCAAATTTTGCGATATCATCAAGGAGACCTGGGAGAACTCTGAACTACGCAACCTTATCGAACCTGCAAAATTCCTCTTCGTCATCTTCAAGAAAAACGATGTCGATGAGCCTGTCTTCGAGAGGATAAAATTTTGGAACATCCCCGCTGAAGACCTAGAAGAAGTAAAAAAAGTTTGGGAAAAGACAGTCTCTATCATCAAAGCAGGTGTGCAGATAAAGACATATGGCCAAAAGACCAAAAATAATCTCCCAAAATCGACAGAAAGCTATGTGGCCCATGTCAGGCCTCATGCCAGGAACAAAGCCGATACCTACCCTCTCCCTGATGGGAGAGAACTCACGAAACAGTGCTTTTGGTTCAATAGCGCATATGTAAAAAAGATCATCGCCGAATCATGAAGCATCAAAAGCTAGAAACGACCCCAGAGATATCAAAACGGATGTCCCATGTAAGGTTGAAACGAGGAAAAGCAGAGGTCACACTGGCGAAAGCTCTATGGCATAGCGGTGTCCATTATCGCTATAACTACAAGAATCTTCCTGGATCTCCAGATATCGCTATCACGAGATATAAGATCGCGATATTCATAGATGGCGAATTCTGGCATGGCTATGATTGGGAGAATAGGAAACAACGCCTACAGCGCAATAGAGACTACTGGATAGAGAAGATAGAAGAGAACATGGAGCGCGATGCCCGAAATGATGCCCTCCTCGAAGAGATGGGATGGAAGGTCATCCATTTTTGGGAAAAAGAGGTCAAGAAAGACCTTGGATTGTGTGTGGAGGCGGTATTTTTTATCTTGAAAGAGAGAATCATCTCAATAAGATAAAGATACGTTTAAAAGGGCGGGGGGAACTTTTTTCCGTCAGGAAAAGTTCCCCCCGCCCCCTCGATATCTTCACCGGCCAGTATCCGGTGACGAGCTTTGTTCCAACGGCTATTTCAGCGCGGCGTCGCCGTCCAGCACCAGCACATGGGCGTGGAGGCCGGCCTTGCGGGCCGCCGCGGTGCGGGCCTCGGCCTCGGCGCGGCAGCGGGGGCAGGCGTGGCGGGGGATGAGCAGGCACAGGGAGCGGGCCACGCGCTCGGAGCTGGTCTCGAAGCAGCCCAGGCCGGAGCAGTCCGGGCACAGGCGCCAGCTTTCGCGCTGGCTCTCGCGCAGCATGTCCGTATCATAAAAGATATGCTTGCGCCGCGTCCACCAGCCGTTCTCTTCCTCGCCTTCCTGCGGCACGGACGGCGGGTTGTGGTACAGCTCCAGCAGGCCGTCGCAAAGGCGGGCGATGTAGTCGCTGATCTTCTGTTTCTGGCGGGTGCTCTCGGGCCGCCACTGGGGCTCGCGGATGTCGCCCGCGTCCAGGCCGGCCAGCGCCAGACAGATGCCCAGGTTCACATAGGGCAGGGCGCCGCGGATGGCGTAGCCGCCTTCCAGCACGGCGATGTCCGGGTTCAGGGCGCGGTTGAGGGCCGCATAGCCCTGGGCCGAGAGCTTCATGTTGGCCAGCGGGTCCGTGAAGTGGTTGTCCTGCCCGGCGGAGTTGATGACCAGATCAGGCTTGAAGTCCGCCAGCATGGGCAGCACGGCGTGCTCGATGGCGTAAAGGTAGCCCTCGTCCGAGGTCTCGGGCGGCAGGGGGATGTTGATGGTGCGGCCCAGCGCGCCCGGCCCGCCGCATTCCTGCGGGAAGCCCGTGCCCGGATAGAGGGTGCGGCCGTCCTGATGCAGGGAGATGAACAGGGTGTTCGGGTCGTTCCAGAAGATGTCCTGGCTGCCGTCGCCGTGGTGCACGTCCGTATCCACGATGGCGATGCGCAGGGGCCGCCCCGTGGGATGCGGATAGTGGTCGCGGATGTACTCCACCATCACGGCTTCGTTGTTGATGTTGCAGAAACCGCGGTTGCCGTGGGTCACGCGCATGGCGTGGTGTCCCGGAGGACGCACCAGGGCAAAGGCCTTGTCTTCCTTCTTCTCCATGACCAGACGGGCGGCCGTGATGGCCCCGCCCGCCGAGGCCCGGTGCGAATCGGTGACCACGGCGCCGGTGGAGGGCAGACAGAAATGCACGCGCTCCACCTGGGCGTTGGTGGCGAGCTCCGGACGGTATTCGGTGATGCCGGGGATGTCGAACAGGCCTTCTTCCGCCAGCTGGTCGCGGGTGTAGAGCAGGCGCTCCTCACGTTCGGGATGGGTGGCGGAGATGGCCCAGTCGAAGGCGGGGAAGAAGACCACGCCCAGCCGGTTACGGGCTCTCAGGGGATCAGTCATCGTCGTCCAGCATGTTTTCGGCAAAGATGTCGGCGCTGTAGCGCGCATAGGAGATCATCTTGCCCAAGCGGCCCAGAGCCATGGCATAGGCAAGGTTGGTCTCGGCCACGGCCGCGAAGAGCAGGCCGTTGTCGTCTTCCACCACGAAGACGCCGCCGGGCTTCTGCTCATGACGGAAGACCACGCAATGCAGCAGCCCGGGATCGCCCAGGCGGGAAACGAATTCGCAGCCGGGCAGGGGGCTCTCGTCCAGCACGGCCTGTTCCAGGGCGGCATCGGTACGGGGCAGGAAGCGCAGGCGGCCTTCCTCGGCGGTGACGGTATACAGTTCGCTCATGGCAATATCCTTACGTCTTATTCCAGCCCGCTGCCGCGCTGCTTCAGATGCCGCTCCACGGCGGAGAGACATTGCAGCACCACGTCCTCGGGCTGTTGCGATGCGTCGATGATGGCGATGCGGTCGGGCTCTTCCGCCGCGATGGTCAGATAGCCCTGGCGCACGCGCTCGTGAAAATTGAGGCTCTCGCTGTCGAAACGGCCTTCGGAGAGCACCGTGCCCTCGCGCCGGTTGCGCAGGCCCGCGCGCTCCAGCCCCACGGACACGGGCAGGTCGCAGAGCAGGGTCAGATCCGGTTGCAGGCCGCCGGTGGCCAGATCGTTGGCCCGGCGCAGGCGGTCGGGATCACGGCCGCGGCCGTAGCCCTGATAGGCCAGGGTGGAGTCGGTATAGCGGTCGCAGATGACGATCTGTCCGGCTTCCACCGCCGGACGGATGATCTCGGCCACATGCTGGGCCCGGTCGGCCAGGAAGAGATAGAGCTCGGCCCGGTTGCACAGGCCGGAATTGCGGGCGTCCAGCAGGATGGGACGCAGGGCGCGCCCCAGACCGCAGCCGCCCGGTTCGCGCGTCAGCAGCACGTCGTGGCCGCGCTTCTCCAGTTCCAGGGCCAGCAGCTGCTGGGCCGTGGTCTTGCCCGAACCTTCTATGCCTTCGAATGTGATGAACATGGCAGCCTCACAGCAGGGAGAGCATCCCGTCCTCCCCGGAAGACTTCCGGGAAGCGCGGGGCTTCTTTTCGACTTTTTCTTCCACCGGCGTCTGCGCGCAGCGGTGCATGGCCCGGCCCAGGGTGGACTGATAGGGCGTCCAGCTCTCGCCTTCGCCCAGCTGGGCGAACAGGCCCCGGCACTGGGCCATCTTGGCGTCGATGTTGTCCGCATAATGCAGCACGAGGGCCTCGGCGGTCTGCGGCACGCGCACGGCCCCGAATTCCAGCGTACCGTGGTGGCTCAGGACCAGATGCTTGAGATGGCGCTGCAACTCGGGCTCCAGACCCGATCTTTCCAGATAGGGAGCCAGCATCTCCACGCAGATCTCCAGATGCCCCAGCAGGCGGCCCTCGTCGGTATAATCGTTGGCGATGCCGCCGGAAAATTCGCGGATCTTGCCGAAGTCGTGGAACAGGGCCCCGGCCAGCAGGGTCTGGCGGTCCAGCTCGGGGTACTGGTCGGCCAGACGGCGGCAAAGCTTGAAGACGCTCAGGGTATGCTCCAGCAGGCCGCCCGCATAGGCATGGTGCACGCCCTTGGCCGCCGGGCAGGTGCGGAAGGCCTCGCGCAGCTCTTCATTTTTGAACACGCCGTCCACCAGCTTCCGCCAGGGTTTGTAGCGGAACTCCTCGCGGATCAGGGCCATGAGCTCGTCCATCATGGCATCCAGCGGGTAGGGGCTGGCGGGCATGAAATCGGCCAGATCAAGGGCCGCGCCTTCTTCCGGCGAAAGCAGGCGGCCTTCCTCCACCGTGAACTGGAGCTGGTCGCGGAAGGTGCTCACCCGGCCGTGGGCATAGAAGAAGCTGCCCGTATGCAGGGCGGGGAAAGAGGCGCTCAGGGGCGACCAGATCTTGGCCTCCACGCTGCCGCTGGCGTCGGCCAGCACGAGCCGCCAGTACGGCCCGTTGCGCGAGCTGCCCTGTGCGGCCAGGGTGATGACGAAGACGCCTTCCGCTTCGTTGGGGGCCGCCATGTCTTTGACGAAAATGCCTTTTTGCATATATCCTGACTCTGCGGCCAAAGGCCGCCTGTCTTGTATGTTCTGAGGTCCCGGGGTATCCCCGCAGGCCCGCGGGGGCCTGTTTATCCATAAAGATTCCCTTGTTTCAGAGGTATTGTCAAATGCGTGTCCTCCTGACCAACGACGACGGCATCCGGGCCGAGGGCCTGCGTGCCATGTACCGGGCCCTGCGCGAAGCCGGGCATACCGTGCATGTGGTGGCCCCCATGCATGAACAGTCCGGCGTGGGCCATTCCCTGACCTTTTTCGATCCCCTGCGTGCCCACAAGATCGAGGAACCCGACTTCGAAGGTCTGGGCCTGTACGGCACCCCCACGGATTGCGTGAAGCTGGCCCTGGGCAACCTGCTGAAAAAGCGGCCCGACATGGTCATCTCGGGCATCAACGCGGGCAGCAACGTGGGCCCGGACATCCTCTATTCCGGCACCGTGGGCGCCGCCACCGAAGCCGCCCATGAAGACCTGCCCAGCATGGCGCTCTCCTGCGATGCCGGCGGCGGCCACCCGGACATGGATTCCATCGCCCGCCACGCCGTGGAGCTGGCCGCGCGCATCGACTGGACAAAGGTGCCCCACCGCCGCGTCATCAACGTCAACTATCCCCGCGGCCCGCTGTCCGAGGCCAAGGGCCTGCGCATCTGCCCGCAGACCAGCGCCGTGTGGAAGAACGCCTACGCCGAACGCAAGGACCCGCGCGGCGAGCCCTACTGGTGGCTGGAAGGCGAGATCCCGCCGCACACCATCAACGCCGGTTCGGACAAGGACCTGCTCAATCGCGGCTATATCACCGTGACGCCCCTGCGTTTCGAGTTCACGGACCACGAAAGCCTGCGCAGTCTGGAGGACATGCTGCTTTCCTAGACAGCATACGGCCCCTGCGGGTGCCGATTTTATGAATTTTTCCACGACCGCCCCAAAGTCATTCCCCTTTGGGGCTTTTTTTTATATAATGAATCGCTTCGTTGCGGCTGCCCCACAACAGTCCTTCCGGCATGCATCCCTGCCGGATCAGACGGCGGCCGCCGCTACATCAGACAGGCCGGCCGGACAGGCTTTTTCTGTCCGCCTTCCCATTTTATCCCACACTCGCGCATGGTGCGCGCAGTGTCGTATCGCACCTGGTGCAGGAGGAATCCATGCCGCTTATCGGGCCTAAGGAAATGTTCGCCGCCGCCTATGCGGGCCGGTATGCTGTGGGCGCGTTCAACGTCAACAACATGGAAATCGTGCAGGGCATCATGCAGGCCGCCTCGGAGGAAAAATCCCCCGTGATCCTTCAGGTCTCTTCGGGCGCGCGCAGCTATGCCGGGCAGAAATACCTCATGAAGCTGGTGGAAGCCGCCCTGGCCGAGGATCCTTCCGTGCCCGTGGTGGTGCATCTGGACCACGGCTCCAGCTTTGAACTGTGCCGCGACTGTATCGACGGCGGTTTCACCTCCGTGATGATCGACGGCTCGCACCTGCCCTATGAAGAAAACATCGCCCTGACCAAGCAGGTGGTGGAATACGCCCACCCGCGCGGCATCTGGGTGGAAGCCGAACTGGGCAAGCTGGCCGGTGTGGAAGAGCATGTGAGCAATGCCGACCATGTGTACACCGACCCCGACCAGGCCGTGGACTTCGTGGAGCGCACGGGCTGCGACTCCCTGGCCGTGGCCATCGGCACCAGCCATGGTGCCTACAAGTTCAAGGGCGAAGCCAAGCTGGACTTCGAACGCCTGGAAGAGATCGGCAAGCGCCTGCCCGGCTATCCGCTGGTGCTGCACGGCGCCTCCAGCGTGCCCCAGGAATTCGTGGAAGCCTGCAACAAGTTCGGCGGCCAGGTGGGCGGTGCCCGCGGCGTGCCGGAAGACATGCTGCGCAAGGCTGCCGGCATGGGCGTGTGCAAGATCAATGTGGATACCGACATCCGTCTGGCCGTGACCGCCTCCATCCGCCAGTATCTGGTGGAACATCCCGAAGCCTTCGACCCCCGCGCGTACCTGAAACCCGCGCGACAGGCCGTCAAGGATATGGTCGCCCACAAGATCCGCAACGTCATGGGATCTTCCGGCAAGGCCTAAACCAGTATCTCACGCCGCCTCCACCGGGGAGGCGGCGTTTTCCATCTCTCTCGCGTGAAGGAGCGCAACATGTCCGTATCTTTGGGGATGAACGGCTTTGGCCGCATCGGTCGTTATCTGCTGCGTCTGCTGGCTGACTCGGAAGACATCCGCATCACCGCCATCAACGCCCGCGCCGACAATGCTTCGCTGGCCCACCTTTTCAAATACGACTCGGTGTACGGTATTTTCCCCGGCACCGTCGATCATGACGACAACGGCATCATCATCAACGGCCGTCATATCGAAGTCACCCGTTGCAAGACCGGCGAATGGGAATGGGCCCGCCTTGGCATCGACATCGCCGTGGAGACCACCGGTACCCTGAAAAAGCGCGAGGACGCCGCCCAGCACCTGCAGTGCGGCGCCAAGAAGGTCGTGGTCTCGGCCCCCTGCAAGGAAGCCGACGCCACCATCGTCATGGGCGTCAATGACGACATCTACGATGCCGCCGCCCATACCGTGCTTTCCGCTGCCTCCTGTACCACCAACTGTCTGGCTCCCGTGGCCAAGGTCCTCAACGATGCCTTCGGCATCCGCCACGGCCTGATGACCACCATCCACTCCTACACCATGAGCCAGCGCATCCTGGACGGCTCCCACAAGGACCTGCGCCGTGCCCGCGCCGCCTGCGTGTCCATGATCCCCACTTCCACCGGCGCGGCCAAGGCCCTGGCCCTGGTGGTGCCCGCCCTCAAGGGCAAGCTGGACGGCATGGCCGTGCGCGTGCCCACCCCCGACATCTCCCTGGTGGACCTGACCTGCGAGCTGGAAAAGCCCGCCACCGCCGAAGAGATCAATGCCGCCCTCAAGGCCGCCCATGACGGCGCCCTGCACGACAATATGGGCTACTGCGACGAGCCCCTGGTCTCCATCGACTTCAAGGGCAGCACCCACGGCGGCGTCGTGGACGCCCTGTCCACCCAGGTCATGGACGGCACCATGGCCAAGCTCATCATCTGGTACGACAACGAATCCGGCTTCACCAACCAGCTGGCCCGCCTGCTGCGCAAGGTGGCTGCCAGCCTGTAAGGCTGCCGTACGGTAACGAAGACGACAAGGACGGCCCGCGAGGGCCGTCCTTTTTTCATGCCTGATGGTCTGGAAGGAAAAGCAGTGTGTTACGAACGGGACCGCCCGTCCTGCCAGTAACGCTGACAAAGATAGTCCAGCAGGCAGGCGTAGTCCGGCTGCGCCGTCAACGGTTGCAGCAACTCTTCGGGCGCAAGGAAGAGCACAGGCTCCCGGACAAGTGCGTTCCATGCCCCGGCAAGATCCCCCTGCCGTCCTGCGATGACCGCACAGCCAGAACGAAGGGCCGTATTGCCGTGGGGGACGACTAAGATATGCGTGAACGACGTGGCCTGCCCGTTACGGGACGGGTCCTGCGTCATCTTCCAGCCCAGCAGGGTCTGGCGCATGAGCTGGTAATACGGCTCGGTCAAAAGCTCTTCAAAAAACGTGGAATCCACGTCACTGTTGCAAAAGGTGAAGGGACTGCCGTCACGGGTAAAGAAACTTCTGTAGCGCCAGAGGCGATTATCCATCCTGCTGCCGGACTTCTTCTCGCGCTTGGAAGGATAACTTTCCGTATATTTCCATTCGATGAGGAACAGCCGGATGTTCCCCTGGGCGTCCCGTCCTTTCATGACCGCATCCACAGATGTGGCATTGGCCCCCCGGGTCAACGATCTGCCCCGCTGCTCCTCATTGAGGTAGCTTCCGCCCCCTGTGACCTCAAATTCCACGAACATGTCACGTGCATGGATGCCCACGGGCAAGGCTTCCACCATGTCCGGACGCAGCCCTTGCAGCAGCAAGGTGGCCGCCTTCCCGTCACGACTCAAGGGGAAAAGATGGTTGAGACAGGCCACCTGCGAAGAAAGCACATGGCCGGAGGGCAGACTGCACACATGACCGGCGACCACCCTTTCCCCGCCGGAACGCCAGAAACGCAGTCTTCCGTCCGCTCCCGGCAAATGGCCGTTGAAATAGAGCAGCACCTCGTCCCGTATCGGGGCAAAAAGATTTTTTTCAGGTGCCTGCAGGACGAATGGCTGTGCCTGTCCGTTGAACTTCCCGCCACCGGGATCTCCTTCGAACAGATGGGCAAGCTGCCGCAGGTGCTGTTCTTTCTGGGCTTTCCAGTATGTCATGATGTTCCCTCCCACTCTAAAAAACATAGGCGGGAGTTCCCCGTCTCGCAAGGGAGCTCCCGCCGTCGCGGCTGTCAGGCCGGGCAGCCGCAGGGCCGCCGGAGCTGTCCCTTGCCCGTGTTGGCATATGTGTGGGAAGGGCAGACAAGGGACGCGCCCCGGCGGCAGGATCGAGAGTGCCCTGCGGACGTTCCACCTGATGGAATACAGAAAAATACTTTGGCAAAGAGGGGAGAGCCCCACAAAGAAAAAGGGGCCTCCCGGTGAGGCCCCTTTCCAGATGGCGACGCGGCGGTCTCGTCCCGCAGCGTTAGTTGTGGTTGTAGAAGTTGATGAGGCAGCCGTCCAGAATAATCTGGCGTTCGTCGGCGGTCAGGTCGCCCAGGCGCAGTTCCACGGCCTCTACGGCCCCGGCAGCGCTCACCAGCCAGCCGGTGATGCCGGCGGCATCCTGTTCCACGGCGGTACGGATGCCGGGCAGGACAAAGCAGTCGCCCACGCTGAGCTTCTGCGCCAGAGCGGCATCGGCCAGCAGGGGCAGCATGCCCCAGTTGATGAGGTTGGAACGGTAGCGCTTGGTGGCGTATTCGGCGGCCACGTTGGCCCAGCCGCCCAGCACCTTCTGGCAGGAAGCGGCCTGCTCGCGGGCGGAGCCGTCACCGGGCTTGAGGGCGAAGATGGTGGAACCGATGCCGGTGTCCTTCAGACCGGCGCCCAGCACCGCGGCATAGACCTCAGGCTGCGCGGCCTTGAGGGGGGCCAGCATGCCTTCCAGCTTCGCCAGCAGGGCGGCATCGGCAGGATCGGCCAGACGGGCCTTTTCCATGGCCTGCACGTCCTTGGCGCGGCCCACATAGGCGGGATCCTTGCGCGACAGGGTGAACTCGGAAAGCTTGAGCGGGTTGGAACGCAGGGACGAGGTCTCGCCCGAGGGGATGAGCTCGTCGGTGGTGGTCACGGGGTCGGTGATGACCGAAGCCAGCGGCAGCACCAGGTTCTCCGGCAGGGGGCTCATGGACGGCCAGTCGGCGATGTTGGGACCGCGCTTGAGTTCCGCGGCGGCATCGGCCTTGCCGAAACCGTTGTAGACGCGGCGCTGGTAGATGCCCGCATCGAAAGTGTAGGTAGTGTCCACGGCCAGATTGTCCCAATCCAGTTCCGTGGCCGGGGTCAGGCGGCCGCCGTTGGCGGCGGTGGCGGCGATGGAGCGGGCGTCCATGAGGGCCACGGCAGAGATCTGGCCGTTGCCGGGCTTGGAGCCTTCGCGGTTGGGGAAGTTGCGGGTGGAGTGGCGGATGGACAGGGCGCCGTGGGCCGGCGTGTCGCCCGCGCCGAAGCAGGGACCGCAGAAGGCGTTCTTGATGACCGCACCGGCGGCCATGAGCTTGGCAGCGGCGCCGTTGCGCACCAGGGCGATGGCCTGGGGTTCGCTGGCGGGATAGACGGAGAGCGAGAACTCGCCGCAGCCGGTGCTCCGGCCGTCCAGGATGGAGGCGGCCATACAGCAGTTCTCGAACGAACCGCCCGCGCAACCGGCGATGATGCCCTGATCCACCCAGACGCCGCCGTCATGGATCTTGTCGCGCAGCTTCAGGCCTTCACCGGCCTTGCCGAACTGCTTGCGGGCCTCTTCTTCCACGGCGGCGAACAGCTCGTCGGCATGGCGCACCACTTCGGCCACGGGATAGGCGTTGCTGGGATGGAAGGGCAGGGCCATCATGGGCTCGATGGCGGACAGGTCCACGCGGATGCAGCGGTCGAAGCAGGCGGGCTTGTCGTGACGCAGCTCGGTGTAATCGTCGGCGCGGCCGTGCATGGCCAGGTAATCGCGCACCTTGTCGTCCGTGGTCCAGATGGAGGACAGGCAGGTGGTCTCGGTGGTCATGACGTCGATACCGCAGCGGTATTCCACGGAAAGGCCCGCCACGCCGGGGCCGGCGAATTCCATGACCCGGTTCTTGACGAAGCCGTTCTTGAACACGGCGCCGATGAGGGCGATGGCGATGTCCTGCGGGCCCACGCCGGGACGGGGAGCGTTCTCCAGCCAGACCAGCACCACTTCGGGACGGGCCACGTCGTAGGTCTTGCCCAGCAGCTGCTTGACCAGCTCGGGGCCGCCTTCGCCCACGGCCATGGTGCCCAGGGCGCCGTAGCGGGTGTGGCTGTCGGAGCCCAGGATCATCTTGCCGCAACCGGCCATCATTTCACGGGCGTACTGGTGGATGACCGCCAGATGGGGCGGCACGAAGATGCCGCCGTACTTGCGGGCGGCGGTCAGGCCGAAGAGGTGGTCGTCCTCATTGATGGTGCCGCCCACGGCGCACAGGCTGTTGTGGCAGTTGGTGAGCGCGTAGGGCATGGGGAAGCGTTCCAGGCCGCTGGCGCGGGCCGTCTGGATGATGCCCACATAGGTGATGTCGTGCGAGGCCAGGGCGTCAAAACGCAGGCGCAGGGTGGGGTCGTCCCCGGCAGCCGTGTTGTGGGCGGCCAGGATGTTCCAGGCCAGGGTATTTTGACGGGCAGCGGCGCAGTCGATGCCGCGCGCCGCGGCTTCTTCCTGTTCCATCAGGGTGTTGCCCTGCACAATGACCGGTTTGTCGCTCAGTTGGATCATCTTGCTTCCTGCGTAGTCTGTGCTGTGCCGTGATGGCGATAAAAGGCAGGCCCGGCCTTTCCCCGTCCACGGCGACGGGGCGATGCGCAAGCATCCGGCGGGCGTGAAATTTTGCACCAGATACTATGCCACAGGCCAAAATGCTTTGGCAATGCCCGGAAGGGGCGCGCGTTTTTTGGGGTGGGAAGGCCCCCCTTTACTGGCGCGAAAAGGGGCCCTTCCCCAAAAGCCCTTCATCCTCCCCCGAACGCACCCTATCTTGAAGGGTGCCAAGCGGCACCACTCCTATGATTTTTTTGTGCTGAAGGTCCCCAACGGGCCCCCCACCAGCAAAAAAGTTCTCTTGAGCCCCAGTGGACACATGGGGCCAGACGCAAAAAGGACGCCTCACGGCGTCCTTTTTCATATGTCAGGGAAGGAAGAGCGGCTCTATTCCACGGTCACGCTCTTGGCCAGGTTGCGGGGCTGGTCCACGTCCTTGCCCAGATAATCGGCCATCTCGTAGCTGAACAGCTGCATGGCGGGCAGGGCCATGAAACCGGCCAGGGGAGCGGGCAGGGCGGGTATCTCCCAGACATCGTCCACGGCCAGATCCATGCCCGGATTGGTCAGGGCGATGACCTTGCCCTGACGGGCCTGCACTTCCACGATGTTGGATTTCACCTTGGGGAAGAGGGCGTCGTCCAGAGCCAGGGCAAAGGTGGGGAAGGCCGGATCGATGAGGGCGATGGGGCCGTGCTTCATCTCGCCGGCGGCATAACCTTCGGCATGGATGTAGGAAAGCTCCTTGAGCTTGAGCGCCCCTTCCAGAGCCAGCGGGTAGCAGTGGCCGCGGCCCAGATAGAAGAAGTTGCGGGCCTGGGCATAGGCGCGGGCCAGCTGGCGGGCCTTCTCGTGCATGGCGGGCAGGGCGGCATCCAGCTGGGAGGGCAGGGATTCCAGCAGGGCGATCTGGCGGGCGCGGGCCGCCGCGTCCATGATGCCCTGACGGCCGCCCCAGTACAGGGCCACCAGCGCCAGCATCAGCATCTGGCTGCACATGGCCTTGGTGGAGGCCACGCTGATCTCGGGCCCGGCCTGGGTGTAGATGACGGCCGAGGACTCGCGGGCGATGGACGACCCCACCACGTTGCACAGGCCCAGCACCGGCACGCCGTGTTCGCGGGCGATGCGCAAGGCGGCCAGGGTATCGGCGGTCTCGCCGCTCTGGCTGATGACCAGCACCATGTCGTCCTTGTCCAGGGGCAGGCTCTCGCGGTAGCGGAACTCGGAAGCGATCTCCAGCTGCACCGGCACCTTGGCCCAGGGCTCGATGAGATGCCGCGCCCAAAGGCCGGAATGGTAGGACGTGCCGCAGGCCACGATATGCAGACGGCGCGGTACGGGCAGGGCGTCCAGCTCGGGCAGGAGCACGGTGTCACGCGCGGCGTTGAGGCGGCCGCTCAGGCCATCCACGATGACCTGGGGCTGCTCGAAGATCTCCTTGAGCATGAAGTGGCGGTAGCCGCCCTTCTGGGCCGCCTGCATGTCCCACTGGATGGTCTGGGGCTCATGCTCCACGGGAGAAAGGTCGGCCAGGCTCAGGATCTCATACTCGGAATTGGTGGCGTGCACGATCTCGCCGTCTTCCAGAAAGACCACCGTGCGCGTGTAGGGCAAAAAGGCCGGGATGTCCGAAGCCACGAAGTGCTCGCCCGTGCCGATGCCGAAGATGAGCGGGGCGGACATGCGCGCGGCCCAGATCTCACCGGGATATTCCCGGCTCATGAGACAGACGGCATAGGCGCCGTGGGCCCGGCGCAGGGCCGCGGCAAAAGCCTTGAGCAGGTCGGCTTCCTGCTTGTGGCAGTCGGCGATGAGGTTGACCAGCACTTCCGTGTCGGTCTCGGAATGGAAGACATAGCCCTTCTGCAGCAGCTCTTCCTTCAGTTCCTGATAGTTCTCGATGATGCCGTTATGCACGATGGCCAGGCGGCCGTCGTTGGAAGCATGGGGATGGGCATTGCGCTCGGCGGGCACGCCGTGCGTGGCCCAGCGGGTATGGCCCATGGCGCAGGTGGCCATGGAAACAGGCTCCTTGGCCAGCTTTTCCTCAAGGGCGGAAAGCTTGCCCTGGGCACGGGTGATGCACAGCTCGCCGCGCTGCACGCAGGCAACGCCCGCGGAATCATAGCCGCGGTATTCAAGACGCCGCAGGCCTTCGATGACCACAGGCACCGCCGGACGGTGCCCGGCATATCCGATAATGCCACACATGGTGACCTCCTATGCGATAAGGGATGGCGGAGAGGGGAGCTTTTTTGAGGGGGGAAGGGAACCTTTTCCTGGCGGAAAAAAGGTTC
>ERZ1673752.1480-NODE-1480-length-32525-cov-5.764521_pt1 | contig 32525 bp, 22 predicted proteins | sample MGYA00580195_ERZ1673752 | MGnify/ENA primary metagenome ERZ1673752 (study PRJEB41218, sample SAMN15661744) | gut metagenome | host: Homo sapiens | place: Canada: London | collected 2015-08-20/2019-03-30 | study: EMG produced TPA metagenomics assembly of...
TTTTAAAGGTGGGCACTGATTAATTCTCGATTGAATTAATCAGTGCCTCCTTAAGACTTTGTCTGAACTTAAGAAAAATCTTAAACAAGCTTTTCATCGGGATATTCGCCGAAAAGCGCGCGAAGGGCGTATTCGTATCGACTGAAAAGTGCGGGGAAAATTTCGAAGCGTTTTCCGCGCCGCCCGCCGAACACGGAACGGTTTTTCGCATTGTTTTGCCGGATGCGGCGGGCGTCCTTTGCGGTACCCGCACGATGACCTGATGTTTTTTCACAAACTCGTGGAAAACTCCCGATATCCCCTTGCACATTTTACTGTATTATATTACCATTTTATATGAGTAATTTAAAAATACCTGTACGCTCGCAGGTTGCAAAGAGCGATAAATGGGATTTGGAAAAATTGTATGCAAGCGAAGCCGATTGGCAGCGGGATTTGGAGAAACTGCCGGCACTGCTGGAGGAAACGGTTAAAACGCGAGAAACACTTGAAAACATTGAAACGCTCACGTCCGATGTTTTTTTAGCGGCGTTAAAAAGTTACGAAAAGCTGGATCGGCTGGCATCGAAAGTCGGACATTATGCATCGCTCATGAAATCGGCGGATGCGAGCGACACGGCAAACAATGAACGCATCCAAAAATTTATGATTGCAGCAACCGAACTTGACGCAAAGACGAGTTGGTTCATGCCGCTTTTAATGAAACTGCCTGAGGACAAACTTTTAGCCTGGTGCGAACAGCCCGAATATGCCGATTATAAGGTATACATCAAAAAACGCCTATACTTAAAAGCGCATATTTTGTCCGAAAAGGAAGAAAAAATCATATCCCTTTTCGGCGAAGCTTTGATGACACCGCAAGAAGCGTTTTCGATTTTATCGAATGTCAGTTTCGATTTCGGGATGGTCACAACGAAAGAAGGTGAAAAGCCTTTAACCAATTCGAGTTATTCGCAGTTTTTACAAAATGAAAACCGCGCCGTTCGCGAAAAAGCCTACAAGCAATACTATGCAAAGTTCGATACCTATAAAGACACGGTCGCGACTTTGTACGCCGGAAGCGTAAAAACCGATGTCGCCTATGCAAAAATCAAAGGCTTTCAGTCCGCCCGTCAATCCTCCTTGTATCGCGATAAAGTTGATGAAGCGGTGTACGATAATTTAATCGCAACGGTGCGAAAAAACTTTGCACCGCTCCATAAGTTCTATGCAATTTTGAAAAAAACGCTAAAATTGAGCGATTTACGCCATTATGACGTATATATGCCCTTGGTTGCAAACGTAAAAAAACTCACCCCTTACGACGAGGCGGTTTCGATTATCCATGACGCCTTAAAACCCCTCGGTGATGAATATGTAAACACTATCACAAACGGGCTGCGAAACGGCTGGGTTGATCGCTACGAAAATGCAGGCAAACGATCCGGGGCTTTTTCATCGGGAGATTATGACGGATATCCGTACATTTTACTGAACTACAAAGAAGACGTTATCCGCGATGTGTTTACCCTCGCCCACGAAGGCGGACACTCAATGCATTCGTGGTATTCCGTGCGGAATAATCCGTATATGTCGTACAACTACACGATTTTTGAAGCGGAAGTCGCATCAACGTTTAACGAAGAACTTTTATTCCGGCATTTGCTAAAAAATACAACGGATAAAAAAACTCGCGGTTATTTGCTCAGTATCAGAGTCGGTGATATTTTAGCGACATTGTATAGACAAACAATGTTTGCCGAGTTTGAAAAAATGACGCATGCCGCCCTTGAAGCGGGAACGCCGCTCACGACCGATTATATGCGTCATATATATCGCCAGCTTTTGGAAGACTATTTCGGTCCGGAAATGAAATTTGAAGACGTGAGCGATTTGGAATGTTTCAGAATTCCGCACTTTTACAATGCTTTTTACGTGTATAAATATGCGACGGGTATTTCCGCATCGTTGGCGCTCGCCGACCGCGTGTTAAACGGCAAAACTGCGGAACGGGAAGATTACTTTAAGTTTTTGAAGTCGGGCGGCTCGCGGTACCCGATTGAAGCGTTAAAAGTTGCCGGCGTGGATATGTCGCAGCCGGAGCCGGTACAAAATGCATGCAGCCATTTTGCACAACTCGTGAATGAACTTGAAAAAACGCTTGCAGAATTATAAAAAATAAAAAGAGCCTTTAAAAAGACGCAAGCCCCACGAATGCGGGACTTGCGGTGCATGAACACCGGACAATCAAAAGGAGGGAAAGACCGCCCGGCAATGCATAAGGAGGTATGTTATAATTTTATAAGGAGGTATATTCTAACATACATTAAAACAACAAAACCATCGTAAAAAGGTTACACCGTGATTAAAAAGAATTTGAAAGTTTTTTGAACCCCCCCCCTCACCGCCAAAAAACCTCTTAAAATTTCTCGAAATTATAGACAATTTATACAATAAAATGTATACTCTCGCCTTGAGGTTGTGATGTTTTTAAAGAGTCTGGAAATTTTTGGATTTAAGTCTTTTCCAAACAAAACAAGAATAGAGTTCGGCGAAGGGGTTACCGCGTTGATGGGACCGAATGGCTGCGGCAAAAGCAATGTAGTCGATGCCGTGAAGTGGGTTTTGGGCGAACAGTCGCCGAAAACACTGCGGGCGGGTAAAATGGAAGACGTTATTTTTAACGGAACGGAAAACCGCAAACCCCTCAATGTCGCCGAAGTTACCCTGACTATCAGTAACGAAAGCGGCTTCTTGGATTTAGACCTTTCCGAGATTGCAATTAAACGCCGTGTATACCGCTCCGGCGAAAGCGAGTATTTTATCAACAATCAACCGGTGAAGCTCCGCGAAATCCGCGAACTTTTTTGGGACACCGGCGTCGGAAAAGTCGCTTATTCCGTGATGGAGCAGGGAAAAATCGATCAGGTACTTTCGAGCAAACCGGAAGATCGTCGCTATCTTTTTGAAGAAGCCGCCGGCATTACCCGCTTTAAAGTGAAAGGACAGGAAGCGGAGCGAAAGCTGGAACGCACCGACGAGAACATCAAACGCATTTCCGTTGTGCTGGACGAAGTAAAGCGTTCCTATGATAGTTTAAAAGTACAGGCGGAAAAAACAAAAAAGTATCAAGCGTTGAGCGATAAAATCTTTGAAGCGGAACTGGACGTCCAGCTTTTAAAATTGCGTGATAGCAATTTCCGTCTCAATGAAAAAAGCGAAGACGTTGAAAACGCGAAAAAAAAGATTGCGGAATTGCAGGAAAATCTTTCGAATATTAATAATTCCGTTTCGGAAAATTTGGATTTGGTTAACGAAATGCAGGCGGAGCTTTCCGAAAAACAGAAAAATATTTTTGCCGTCGCAGCCGAACAGAACACGAAAAAAGAAAACTGCAAAATTTATGAGCGCCGACAAAGCGAATTGAAAATAAAAATTTCGCAGCTGAATGAGCGCAAACGCGCGGTGAATGAAAAAATTGAAAGCTTAAACACCGACATTGACGAACAGCAAGCTGCGCTTCACGATTTGGAAAAAAATCTGGTCAACATTGAAAAAAATATTGCGGAATTTAAACAAACGATTGAAATTGCGGAAAACAAAATCCGGACAAACAATACTTCCATTGCCGCGAATGAAGCAAAAATCAAAGCGCTGGAAATCAAGCAAAATGAAAATGAAGCGGCGCTGCACAATATCACGGAAGACATTGTAACCGAGCTTGACAAAAAGTTAAATCAATCGGGGTATTCTTCAAAAGAACGTTCGGACTGCGAAACCGAAGTTTTTACTATGCTCGGCAAATTAAAAATCGTCATCACCGGACGGAAAAACTTATGTGCCGATGCCCGCAATTTTGACGGAACGGGTGCCGAGTTCACCGAAAAAATTCGCATGAGTTTTGACGAAGTTGAAACTTTAGTTGACGCTTTGCAGGAAAAAATGCAGGAATACAAAAAAATGTCTTTCGGCTTTATTGATGAGTTTTTATCACCGGAAGGTATTATTACCAAAAAGCGTGCGATTGATAAACTGATACAGGAAAATAAAACACAATTTGAAAATTTTCGTACTGCAATCGCCGAGCTCCACACCGAAAATACCAACCTCGATAAAAAAATCGGCGAGTACCATACCACGTTAACCGGTCTTTCGATGAATAAAACCAAAGCGGTTACCCAAGCGGAATCGTGCAAGCAGCAAGCCGGTATTTTTAAACGCGAGCTTGCCAGTCAGGAAAACGGTTTACGCGAAATTGAAAACGATATTTTCCTCGAACAAAAAAACTTTGAAGAAAACGAAAATACGATTTTGGATTTACAAGGTGAAATAAATATACTGGAAAATAAAGGAAGAATACTCACCGAAGAATTAAAAAAACTGGAAGATGCGATTACACTTCGCAGTTCCGATCTCGCATCAAAAAAAGATAAAATTACGTCGCTCACCGAAAACCTCGGAAAACAGCAAGCGCTGTTGGAAAAACATTTAACCGCCGTTGATTATATTAAAGCGGATATTGAAAATATTAAAACCGCATTCCGCGAAAATTATTCGGTTGACTTGATGGAACACGAAGAACGGATGTTCAAAATCAAAGAAAATCCGCAGGAATTAAAAAACGATTCGGTGCGGTTAAAACAGGAGCTGAAAAATTTAGGCACGGTTAATCACATGGCGATCGAAGAATTCACCGAAGTAAAAGAACGCTATGATTTTTTGAATACTCAAATTACCGACTTGCAAAAAGCGCGCGATGATTTAAAACGCATCACCGACGAAATCCGCGCCGAGTCAACGGAAATCTTTTTGGACACATACCAAAAAATTAAACGCAACTTTCACAATATGTTCCGCCGTCTTTTCGGAGGCGGTAAAGCGGAAATCAAATTGGAAGATCCGAAAAACGTGCTGGAGTCGGGAATTGCGATTTTCGCTCAACCGCCGGGCAAACGACTCGAAAATATCGGACTGCTTTCCGGCGGAGAACGATCAATGACGGCGGTAGCTCTCCTTTTTGCAACGTATATGGTAAAACCTTCGCCTTTTTGCTTTTTGGACGAAATCGATGCCGCCCTTGACGAGCAGAACGTCATCCGGTTTACGACAACTTTGAAAGAGTTTGCGAGTATGAGTCAGTATATCGTGATTACGCACAACAAACGTACCGTTCTCGGGGCAAATACGATGCTCGGCGTTACGATGGGCGAGTCCGGCGTTTCAACAATCGTATCGATTAAATTGCAAGGCGACGAAAAACAAATTGACGAACAGCAGCGTATCGAAACCGATATGGAAAATTTTGTGGAAGAAGATGTTCCGGTCGAAGAAGGCATTTATATTCCGGAGCGTCCGCCGAAACGAACAGGTGTTTCTGCCGAACCTCAAGCGGAGACGGCACCAAGTGCAGAAGAAAAACCGGAATCCGCAGAATAGCGTGCGCCGTTTTTCATTAACGAAGTTCGGTATAAAATTATTTTTTGGTTTGCCGATATAATAATTGTAGTGAAGTCACTCGTGGAGATTTTATGAAAAAAATACTGGGATTGCTTTTAAGTGTTATCATACTGATTTTTGCTTGTAAAACAACGTCATCGCACATTGGCGGTAACGATCTTTTCACCTTGGTTGAAACAGGCAACTTGGAAGAATTAAAAACGCATGAAGCGGGTGAACTTTCGGTTACCAACGCGGAAGGACTAACGCTCTTACATGCGGCGGCACTGTACAACCGTCCCGCTATTGCCGAATACTTAATCGGACAGGGTTTATCGATTGAAGCGTTGGACAATTATGCGCGTACTCCGCTCCTTCTGGGCATGTACAGCGACAGTTTTGATGCTTGTGCCGTTTTAATAAAACACGACGCACATATTTTTGCCGCCGATTTCGATAAAAACACGCCGTTCAGTTATTCCGTTGCAAAAAACAGTTATACGCATCTTTTAACGAAGCAAAATGTGTATCAACGTGATGCAAACGATGCAACGCCTCTCCACCACGCCGTGCGCATGCAAAATCGCCCGCTCGTTGCGTTTATTTTAACGCTCGGAAAGCCGAGTGCCGAAAAAGACAAGTCGGGTAAAACTCCGATGGAGCTGGCATACGAAACCATTTCAAACAAAAACTCGGTAGAAATCGCCGTCGATATTTTGTTGGCGGGCGGAAAGCCGGCAGGCGGGGAATACGCCCAATTTGAAACGGCTGCATTGCGGAGAAACTTCGGGATGCGGTTCGACGACGGAAATACTCCGCTCCACATTGCCGCGCAAAAAGGGCAAAAAGGAATTGCCGAGTTTTTAATTGCGAAAAATGTCATGATTGACGCAAAAAACATCGCGAACGCAACACCGCTTCATGAAGCGGTACGCAACGGCAATGAAGAAATTGCGTTGATGCTTTTAAATGCAAAGGCGAACCCGAATGCGTGCGATGCAAACGGAAATACGGCACTCCATTTGGTGATGCCGGAAGCAAAACGTTCGGTGTTGTTCGGTCAGCTTTTAAAATACGGTGCGGATGTCAATGCGCAGGATAATTACGGTGAAACGGCGACGCACATTGCAGCCCGAATCGGCATGAGTGCCGATATTATTCAAACGCTCGTTGATGCGGGTGCCGACCCCAATGAACGGAACAAAAAAGGGCAAACGCCGCTCATGCTTGCCGTTGAACGCAATCAGCTGGAACAGGCAAAAGTGTTTATCAAACTGGGTGCAAACATCCACGATCAGGACAATGACGGTATCAGTTCATTTATGCGTGCGCTCGATTTAGGAGCGGATGCAACGAAGCTGATGGTGAACAAAAAAAACATTGGGGTTCGGGACAGCTTCGGGCGTACACCGCTCCACATTGCCGTTTTAAAAAATGCACCGCTGGATTGTATCAGCTATCTTTTAGGTGAAGGCTCCGAAATCAATACGCGGGACAAAGACGGAAACAGTCCTTTGCACGTTGCTGTTGAACAGAACAATAAAGAAGTCGGGCAGATTTTAATTTCGAAAAATGCCGATATTTTTTTAACGAATAATGCAGGCGAATCTCCATTACGTCTCAGTTACCGTTTAAATGCAGGACGCGAAGATTGGCTCATCAGTAAAAAAACAATTAATAGCAAAGATGCAACGGGCAACACACCGCTCCATTTGGCTGCCGAGTGGAATAATCCGAATATGATCGGCTATCTTCTGGACAGGGGCGCAAACATCAATGCAAAAAACGACATCGGTGAAACGCCTTTTTTCAGTTCTATGAAAGGAAATAGTCCTGCCTGCATTGACGCACTGTTGAATTATCCCAATTCGCAAATAAATATTGCGGCACGGGATTTTTTGGGAAACTGCGTGCTACATACTGCCGTCCAGTGGTCGGCATACGAAGCGGCAACGAAAGTAGTCTCGCTGACCAACGGCGCTTCGCTTGTGCAAGCTCGCAACCTTGCGGGAAAAACCGCGTTGCATGTTGCCGCGGCTCAAGGCAGTTTGCGCTTTATTCAAATGCTGCTCGGATACGGACTTGATGTAAACGAAACGGACGAACTTGGTCGGAGCGCGTTAGTGTATGCGATTAACGGAAATAAACTTGAAGCGGTGAAGTATTTGCTTTCACAAAATGCGTCCCCGATTCAGCAGGACATGTACGGTCAAACCCCGCTCCACTTCGCTGTTGAAAACAAAAATATCGAATGCGTGCGTATCTTGCAGGCGGCAGGTGCAAATGCGATGGCAAAAGATACCTACGGTCAAACACCGCTTTCACTTGCAATGAAACAATCGCAAGCGATGATTTCAGCCGTTTTGGGAAAAAATAAAACAGTACAAAACAGCGACGGCGAAAGTCCGCTCCATATTGCGGTCATCGAAAACGCGGGAGCCGAGCAGTGCGCCTTTTTGCTGAATCAAGGGTATCAAATCAATAAACGGAACAAAGACGGCAGTACGGCTTTGCTTTTGGCGGTGCAGTTCAACCGTTCGGATATCATTCCCGTTCTGTTGTCGCACGGTGCCGATGCTTTTGCGGCAAACAATGTCGGTATTTCTCCGCTATCGCTCGTCCTCACAGAGCATACCGAATATTTACAGAATTTTTCAACGGCGCTGCATGATACCGGCGATGCAATGGGCGATACGATTTTGCACTATGCGTCACGCCTTTCTACGGTTGAAACGGTGCAGGCTTTGCTTACGGCGGGGCATCAAAAAGAAGTACGGAATCTTGAAGGTCAAACGCCGCTTGATATGGCGCGCCGCTGGGAAAAAACGGATATAGCGAAACTCCTCGCCGGCTATGTACCGGCATCGGATGTACCTGCAGATAAAAAGGAAGAAACACCGGCAGTTTCCACTGAAAAAGAGATGGAGAAACTGGATAAAACAAAAATCGAATCGGTATCAAAACCGACGGAATCTGACGATACAACGAAAGCGGAAATGACATCATCTCCTGACGACGGAGCTTCTGCGGAAAACACGCCCGATTCAACTGAAATGCCGGAAGAAACTTTCAGAAGATAAAAAATAACGAAAACGGCGCTTGACTTTTTTTGGCAACTCTGCTATAATAAAAAACACTGGGGGTGTAGCTCAATTGGTAGAGCGCTTGCATGGCATGCAAGAGGTCAGGGGTTCGATTCCCCTCATCTCCACTTTTTAATTTAATTGTGGTAGGAGCTTGTATGAAATTTAGTGTCGATGATGAAATTGATAACCTCTTAAATTTTATTGACAGCTCAGTGAAAAAAGAAGAGCCGGTTACACCGGTTGACATAAATAAAAAAACTATGTTTTCAAAATCACGTGAAGCTATCGGTGAAGAAGCACGTGATCCCAGTGAAGTTGATCTCAGTGAAAAAGAATTTCCAAAAGTAACTAAGTCCTATGCGGAAAAAGGACATCACCATTTTGATTCAACTGATTTTTATAAAAAACTTTTATCAGATGGCGGCGACACGGCAAAAAAACTGCATCAGTCATTGACCAAATATTTAACGGTTGCCGATCCGAAAGACAGAGCAGTCTACCGACAGCAAATTATTACCGACTATTGGAATTTTATTTCCGATGTATCGTCCGAAGTTGGCTCCGGCATGGCGGAACGCGAAAAAAAATATGCAATACGATACGGTATGGTGTTACCGACGCTGCTCACACCGGAACAAAAGAATGCGTTTTCCCGAGTGATTGATGACAACCCGCTCTGCGTACCGATTTACTATCTGGACGAATGGTTCGAAGCTATCGGTTCCGGTAAAATTAACCCGTCTGCAACCGATGAAGTTCGCATCAGCCGAAAAAACGAAGACGAACGAATTAAACAGCTTTTTGACAAAGCAAGCGGACGGAAACAGAGTAATGAAAGTTTGCTGCGTGCAAAGTCGGATGAACGTGCCCGCTACGAAGACGATATTCGAAATCATTTAGACGAGCTTTTTGCCCATGATTTTGTGCAAGGGCTCAGTGCAAACATAAAAGCCCCCTACACGGAAGCGCAAAAACGGGGCTTGACAAAAATCAACGAATACATGCGCAAACTTCTTGCCGCGGATCGCGAGTTAGTTGCACTTTTGAATGAATACAAGCGTGCAGAAAGTGATATAAAATCGCTTGAACAGAAAATGGTTCATTCGGAAACGGAAAAAAGTGTTAATCTTTCCGGCGTTGCAACCGAATTTGACACAATTCGGCAAATGACGAAAATGTGCTGCGGACGGCAGGGAAACCACTTTCCGATCTTGTCCCGCGAATATTTACGCTCATTGCCGGAAGAAATCGGTACACGCGAAAATATTTTAAAAGTGCTGGCAAAAATTGAAAGCATTGATCCAGAAGTTTTTTGCCGACAATATCGTACTCAGATGAATCGTATTCCGCCGTTTGTTATTTTAATTCCGAGCTACGGCGATATCGGCTTTTGTTGGGAACCGTTTGACCGCTATAACCGAATAACGAGTCGCGGGCGAATCGCCGTACCGATGTATGCGAAAAATGTAACTGCTTCGATTTTGCGGGCACTTGCTGATCTTCGCTGGCAGGTTGCAAAAGAAAAAGCTTCTTACTATTGGATGGAAGAAGGCTTAACCGGCAATTACTATCAGTGGTATCAAAATCAAAAATTAAAAGGCGACATCAAAGACTATTTTATTGACGATTATTTGGTATGGATTCTCAAGGAAAGTGAAGGCATCCAAAAACTTTCGCGTGAAGTCCGCGATATTTTTTGGCGGTATATGCCGTTCAGCCAATCGATTAAAGATGAACTGAAAACACGGGCGCCGGTGTATCAGGAGCTTTGCCAAAAAGATTTAAATCGTCAGCTTTCCGACGGATATTAAACTCAAAAGAAATACGGCATTGCTAAATTCTTACCGTTGTGTTATACTGCCAAAATGGATTACAAAAAACTTCCCGTATATGCGGAAAAGCAAAAAATTTTAGATTGCTTAAAGACAAATCAAGTTATCGTGGTCGAAAGTCCAACCGGTTCGGGAAAAACGACACAGCTACCCGTGATTCTGCACGAAGCGGGATATAGTGAACAGGGCATGATCGGCGTAACGCAGCCGCGGCGTATTGCTGCTTTGTCGGTCAGTGAATTTATTGCAAAACAGCTCCATACAAACATGGGCGATTTAGTCGGCTATAAAATGCGGTTCAGCGATATGACGAGTGCCGACACGAAAATTAAAATTATGACAGACGGCATTTTACTGCAAGAGCTGAAGCTCGATCCCTGGCTCAGTAAATATTCCGTTATTATGGTTGACGAAGCGCATGAGCGCAGTTTGAATATCGATTTTGTGTTGGGACTTTTAAAACGCATTTTGAAAAGTCGCACCGATTTTAAAGTGATTGTTTCATCGGCAACAATTAACACGGAAATGTTTTCGCTGTATTTTGATGAATGCCCAATTGTAAAAATCGAGGCGGAAGCCTATCCGGTAACACTCATTTTTGATCCGCCCGAAGTGGCAGTTTCGACGGAAAGCGCCGTAGCGGAAAGTGCATTGCACGAAAAAATTGCATCGATTATGTCACGAATTGTTTTAGAAAACCGGAACGGCGCCGTACTGATTTTTTTACCGGGCGAGCGTGCCATTAAAAACTGCATTGACCGCTTGGCAACTGATCCGCAAATCGGACGGAAACTGTATTTGTTGCCGTTGTACGGGCGACTCAGTAAAGAAGAACAGGAGCGAGTTTTCGATAAGCCTCCGTTCGGAAAACGCAAGGTAGTCGTTGCCACGAACATTGCGGAAACTTCGATTACGATTAACGATATTGTAACGGTTATTGATTCGGGACTTGCAAAGTTAAATCACTACAATCCTTTTACGTTTACTTCAAGTTTGGAAGAAACACCGGTGTCGAAAGCCTCGTGCAATCAGCGACGCGGTCGGGCGGGTAGGACGCAGGCGGGAGTTTGTTACCGATTGTACAGCCGCTCCGATTTTGAAAGCCGCTCGATGTACACCGTTGAAGAAATTTACCGCACCGACCTTTCGGAAGTTGTCTTGCGGATGTCGGAGTTGGGAATTTATGACTTTGAAGATTTTTACTTTTTATCATCGCCGGGAAAAAAAGACATTATCGGGGCGATTGACACGCTGAATCTTCTTTCTGCGTTAAACCCCGACCGCACCTTGAGCGATATCGGAAAACTGATGTGTGCGTTTCCGCTGAGTCCGCGGCAATCGCGCATGATTGTTGAAGCAATTTTGCATTTTCCGCGCTCAATCGAAGAAGTCGTTATTGCGGCAAGTTTTCTTTCCGCACGCAGTCCTTTTATTTTTCCGGAAGGCTACGAATTGGAAGCGACGCAAGCGCACACCCGCTTTTATGATGACTATGGCGACTTTGTTTCTTTTTTGCGCATTTTTAAAAAATATACCGCGTCCGAAAAACGAACGGATTTTTGCAAAAAAAACTTTTTAGATGAACGCATTATGGCGGAAATCGCAAATATAAAAGAGCAACTGGAACTGATTGTCGGCGATTTGGGGATTCCGATTTTGTCGGGCGGTTCAACGGTTGATTATTTGCAGTGCATCGCAACCGGCATGATTCAATTTGTGTGCGTAAAGGAAGGACGCGGCTCATATCGGAGTACTACCGCCGGAAAAATTTTTATTCATCCGGGATCGTGCATTTACAAGAGCAATCCCGAATTTATCGTTGCAGGCGAAATCGTCCGCACCACACGAATGTATGCAATGTCGGTATCGCCGCTGCCGAAAATTGTAGTCGAAACGGTAGCCCCTGCCCTATTGAATGCTGTTCCCAAAAAAGAATCGCCGAAAGAAAACCGGCAAACAAAAAGACGCCCCGCTGTGCAAAAACCGGAACGCGATAAAACAAAACGCGACGATACGAAAAAAATCGCAACCAATTCGGTGAAACTGCTCGGGAAAAACTATGACGTACAAAAAATTTCCGGCAGAAAGTTTTTAATTTTACCGATTGCGGATATCCGCGAAATGATTACGGTGATGCAGTCCAAAACGAATGAAACCGATTATGCGCTGGAACAGGCAAAAGGATTGCGGGTAAAAATTATCACGAGTGATAAAAAAGAACTTTTAAGCGGCGAAAAATTGGGGAATGCGCTTAAAATTATGCAGCTTTTTAACACGGAAAAAATTCCTGAAAATACGGTTCCCTTGCAAAAGAATTTTTCGCTTTCAAATACGAATGACTTATACGTGTTAGTTGCCGAATTGCCGAAACTCTTCCGTACAGCGGCGGTAAAACGCAACACAAAAGAACTCGGTTTTGTCACGCTCTGTTCGGACGGCACTGATGTGTGCTGGTTTAAAACGATGCGGAAATTTCAAAATGCACTGTACGAAGCTTTTGCAACGGTTCAGCTCATTGCCGCAAAGTCGGCGGAGCTTTCCGAAGCGGAAAACAATACAGTAAAAACGCTTTATGCACAAATGAGTCGATTTGTAAAATAAACACAGCGTTTCGTTGAATCATCCCCGTCGCTATTTTACAATATCAAATATGATTTTTGCAAAAAGCAGCACGAGGACAATGAGCATCATCACTTTGATTAAGCGATTTCCCTTTTTAATAGCAAGCGACGAACCGAGCCAGTTTCCCGCAATGCCGCAAACGGCGGCGGGAATCCCGAGTGAAAAAATAATTTTTCCGCTGAAAAGGTACGCAATGAGCGAAGCGTAATTCGACGCAAGATTAAGCACTTTGGCGTTTCCCGACGCGGTTACCAAATCGTCTTTCATCAAACTTGAATAGGCAATAATCGCAAAAGTACCGGTACCGGGTCCGAATAGTCCATCGTAAAATCCGATGAGCAAGCCGATAATTGCGGCGAGCCGATATGCTTTTGCATCGGAAAGGGACTGTTCAGCGGGAGTGATGTTTCCAAAATCTTTTTTGAAAAATAAAAAGAGGGCAACAACGGGAAGAAGTATGATAATAATAATTTTCAACACTTGCTCGTCAATGTGCAATGCCAATTTTGAACCGAGGTACGATGCCGCAAATGAAGTAAGCGCGGACACAAAAGCGATATTAAGATGCATCGCTTTTTTTTGGAAAAAAGTCAGCGTTGCCACAGTGGTGCCGCACGCCGCGGAAAACTTATTGGTGGCAAGCGCATTGTGCGTAGGAAGCCCGGCAAAAAAATAAGCAGGCAACGAAATCAGTCCACCACCACCGGCAATTGCATCAATAAATCCGGCAAGAAAAATCAAAGCACATACAATAATAAGCTGGAAACTCATCGGCAAACTCCTTTCGTTTTCGATATATACTTATATAAACTTATCCAAAATAACGGCTAATCCTTGCGTCGTAAAGCCGACATCAATATGATCAAAAATTTCTTTTGCATCTTTGAACACAAAAGATAAGCCTCCCGTTGCAATACGCACACACGGTTCACCCAGTTCTTCTTGCATACGCTGTAACAGCGAAGTAATCAGCCCCTTATAGCCCAGCACGATACCGCTTTGAATGGCGCCAACCGTGTCGACTCCGAGCGCTGATTCCGGCTCGACTAAAAATACGGTCGGAAGCTGCGCTGTATTTGAAAAAAGAGCTTTACAGGCAGTTTGCAAACCGGGAGCGATTGCAACGCCACGAACGGTTCCCGTACTGTCGACGGCGGTAAACGTCAAAGCGGTTCCGAAATCCACAACTATACACGCTTTTTTATAGGTGTAAAAAGCAAAAACCGCGTTTGCTAAAAGATCCGTGCCGATTTCTTTGCGGGCGGTTTCGGGAATATGAAGCGGTAACTTGTCATAACATGCTGTATCAAACACGGTAACCGGAGCGGAAACTAAGCGTTGCAGTGCGGTTTTAATTTCAGCGGTTAACGCCGGTACTACCGACGAAATCAGCACTTTACTGATATCCGAAAATGCAACGCCCGCCGAAGCGAAAAGCTCGGTAAAAACTTTTGCGTACATCCGTGCATTCTGCGTTGTTTCGGTTGCGGTGCGTTTAATCGCTGTTGCCGGTTTATCAACTGATTCAAAAAATGCCAGCACAATATTGCTGTTTCCAATATCAACAATGAGTAACATTGTTTTCCTCCCATGAGTCTCAAATAATTCCGAACATTGTACGATATTTGTAATTTTATCACAAGTGGTTTATGAAAAAGAGAGGTTAAATTTACAACGCACGGGGAATTGACAAAATATTGTATTCCGCTATACTTACGGCTTGGAAACGCTGATTAAAGGTTAACCGTAATTATCGTTGTTTCTTAACATAAGGCTTTTAGATTATAATGACATTGTTTTTATATATGATTTTTATCTATCCCGTTTATATGTTTGTGGAGTTTATTTTCTCTTTGGCAAATATGCTGACTAACGGGAACACGGGATTATCAATTGTTGTTTTGAGTCTAGCGGTGAATATTATTTGTTTACCGATATATTTGGTTGCAGAAAAATGGCAGGAAAAAGAGCGGGCAATTCAAAAAAAACTCAAGCCGAAAATAACGGATATTAAGGCGGTATTTTCAGGAGATGAGCGGTATATGATTCTTTCAACGTTTTACCGGCAAAATCATTATCACCCGCTGTACGCGTTACGGGGGCTTTTTCCGCTTTTAATACAAATTCCGTTTTTTATTGCGGCGTATTCTTTTTTATTGCATCTACCGCTTTTGCACAATACCTCGTTTTTATTTTTGGAAGATTTATCTGCGCAGGACGGACTGCTAACAATCGGAGGTATTTCAATAAATCTTTTGCCGATTGTGATGACCGCTATCAACATTGCCGCTTCTGCCGTATATGCACATGACTTGGAGGTTAAGGATAAGTTGCAGCTTTATATTTCTGCGGCTATTTTTTTTGTCCTTTTATATAATTCACCATCAGGCTTGGTTTTTTACTGGACGCTGAATAATCTTTTTTCATTATTGAAAAATATTTTTTATAAAGTACCGGTGAGTAAACAGGTCTGGTACGGTATTGCCATAGCCGCATTTGCTGTTGCAGCCGTAACAACCTGGGTACTTTCCGTACCGTTCAAGGCAACGCTTATACTGATTGTTTGTACTGTGCTGGTTGCACTCATTCCGGCGGTGAAAAAACTTTGTATCGCGCAGGAAGCGAAAGGTCGTTTTTCTGTCTTGGAAAACAATAAAAGCCGATTCGATATTTTTTTACTGAGTACGGTGAGTATCCTGTTGCTGATTGCTCTGGTTATTCCGACGACAATGATGGCAAGTTCGCCGACTGAATTTTGCAATGTGGAAGGAATCAAAACACCGATTGGTATTTTATATTATACGGGTGCACAGTGTCTCGGTTGCTTACTTTGGTTGATTGCCCTTTATACGCTTTTTAATAAACCGCAGGTACAAAAGACGTTCGCATATCTTTCTTGTATAATCTTAGCTATTTCTTTAATTGATGCGTATATTTTTATCGGAAATGAAGGAACCATATCCAACTTTCTCACCTTTGAAGATGAAAAAAAACTACAAGCAAGCTATACGCTTTTTACAATGAACCTTGTCGCCATTGCGATAGGAATAGCCGCGATGACGGCATTGCTTTTTTCAAAATTTGCCCACGCCGTTATGCTTCCCTTTTTAAAAATTATTATCGCAGCCTGTATTGTGTTGACGCTGATTTCCGGAATCATAATACACAAAGGAATGCAAAACACATCCGGGACAGCGACAGCTTCTGCAGAGATTGAACATGCATATACAGTTTCCAAAACGGGAAAAAATATTTTTATTATTATGCTTGACCGCTCAATGAATTTTTTTCTCGATCCGATATTTGAACATTGTGAGGCGGTACAAAAAGGATACACCGGATTTACCGTGTTTGAAAACACCGTTTCATTCGGCGAGTATACCAATATGAGTGTTCCTTCGTTATTCGGCGGCTATGAATATACACCGGAAAATATTAACAAACGGTCAACCGAATTGCTGGTCGATAAGCACAATGAAGCTATGAGTGTGTTGCCGAAACTTTTCAGTGAACACGGTTGGAATGTCAGTTTTACCGATCCGCCTTGGCTCAATTATTCGTGGGAGCAGGATTTATCCGTGTTCGATACTTATGATATGACAACGGAAAACATTGATTTTAGCGGAAAATACACTGCTTCTTTTTTTTACGATTTAAGCCTTTCCGACACAGCGCAGCGAACCGCACAAGACCTCCCCGTTATCTACGGCATAAAACGGAATATGCTCATGTTTTCTATTTTGCGTCTTTTGCCGCATTTTGCACAAAGCGTGTTTTATGCAAACGGAAAATACGGCTCGGTTAATCCGGGACCGCTTCTGCGTTATACTTTTTTTAATGCGTATTCCGCGCTTGAAAATCTGGACAAAGAAGTGGAGTTTGTCGAAAGCGGCGACTGTATCAATATCATTGTGAACAATGCAACTCATGAACCGCCGGATAGCGATAATGTAAAATTTATCGGTAGGGATGAACTGATTCCGTTAGCAAAATCTTTTTGCAAAAACCAATATACGGAAAAACATTTTTATGCAAATTATTTAGCGCATGAATCGTGCGCAAAGTTTTTTCAGTTTTTAAAAGAAAACGATTGCTACGATAACAGTCGAATTATTATTATGGGGGATCACGGACGTTACGGTATAGAAACGGTCGCGATGAACTTTTTAAAAAATTTTAAAAATCGCGGAATTGAACCGACACGGATCATGCCGCTTTTGATGATAAAAGATTTTAATGCGGAAGGAAAACTAAAAAAGAATCATGACTTTATGACTTTGGCGGATGTTCCGATTTTAGCAACCGAAGGGCTGCCGAGCGAATTACAAAAAAATCCTTTTTCAGGCATCCCGTTCAAGCAATCGCAGGACAAGCGGGTGGTAAAATCAATGTACACAGGGGATTGGCACGCTGATCGTCACTTGAAACTTACCCAATTTAAGGAATTGGGTACAGAGTGGATGTTTATAAAAGATAATGTTTTCGATTCTGCTTGCTGGAGCAAAACGGGATTTGATGAAAAATAAGTTAAGGAGTTATTATTATGATATCGTTGTTGTATATTGACCCGGGTACGGGAAGCATTTTATTTTCGATTGTGATCGGCTTAATCACCAGCTTATATTTTATTGCAAAGACCGCCTTTATTAAATTGAAAGTACTGGTGTATAAAGATAAATCAAAAACAAGCGTCGCGCAAAACACCGGCGTTGTAATCTATTCGGAAGGCAAACGCTATTGGAATGTCTTCGCACCCGTTTGCGAACAGTTTGAACGGCATAAAACACCGCTCGTTTTTTATACTTCATCGGAAGACGATCCGGTGTTTGAACAAAATTATGAATATGTAAAACCTGAATATATCGGAAGCGGTAACAAAGCCTTTGCCCGCCTCAATATGCTTGAAGCTGATATCTGCTTGATGACCACGCCGGGATTGGATGTGTATCAATTAAAGCGTTCAAAAGGCGTCAAGCATTATAGCCACATTTTGCATGCACTGGATGATGCAACGAGCTATCGATTGTTCGGTCTCGATTATTTTGACTCGGTTCTTTTATCCGGCGAATATCAAAAAAACGGCATACGGGAACTTGAAGCCTTGCGTGGAATTGCACAAAAAGAATTGGTTGTAGTCGGCTGCCCCTACTTGGATGTGTTGCAGAAAAAAGTGCAATCATTGCCGCAGGGAGATGATAACTTTACGGTGTTGGTCGCTCCGTCATGGGGAGCGAGCGGCATTTTATCCAAATATGGCGAAAAACTTTTAACGCCACTGGTACAAACCGGCTGGAATATTATTGTCCGTCCGCATCCGCAAAGCAAAACAAGCGAAGCGACTTTATTGAAAAAACTGGAAGAAAAATACAAGCAATGCGAAAATATTTTTTGGGATTACGAAGCGGAAAATCTTTCCTCGCTTTTAAAAGCCGATATTATGATTTCCGATTTTTCAAGCGTTATCTTTGACTATTGCTTTTTATTTGATAAGCCCTTTTTATACTGCAATAATGAATTTGATCATCGCCCCTATGATTCCGGCGATTTAAAAGAAACACCGTGGAAGTTTTCCGTTCTTCAAGACATCGGCGTTGAACTGAATCCAGATAGCTTTAACAGTATAGAAAATGTGATTATGTCAGCCTGTGAAAATAATATTCTAAAAATAAACAGAGCAAAGGCAAAAGATACGGCGTGGCAAAATCGCGGGGCTGCCGGAGAAGCGGTATATGAATTTTTAACAAAAAAATGTTCCGAAGTACGAATGCAGGAACAAGGCCGCAATACGCTTTGTAAGGATGTGCCGGTTTCTCAAAACTAAAGTTTTATCATCGCGTTCCGTTTTGTTATAATCCGCGCTTTTTAGCTTCTTGCCACAAAGCTTCCATCGTGGATTCGTTTTCTTTGCACAATTCCAAGCCCGCTTTTTTCATTTCCGTTTCGATATACCGAAAGCGCCGTTCGAATTTCGAGTTTGCATGAAGCAGCGCAAGTTCGGGATCGCTTTTTACAAAGCGGGATGCGTTCATAATAATAAAGAGGAGATCGCCCAATTCGTCTTCGATTTTTTTCGGATCACCCGTCGCAGCCGCCTCAAAAAACTCGCCCTTTTCTTCTTCGATTTTGCCGGCAACGCCCTCAAAAGAGTCCCAATCAAAACCGCACTTGCTCACTTTTTTCAAAAGTTTTAACGCACGGAGCATCGGCGGAAAATTTTTCGGAATGGAATCGAAAATCGAATCCGCTTCTTCATGTTCAACGGTTTCTTTAATGTTTTCCCATTGTTTCAAAACAGCTTCGGGCGTTGCGGTTTTATCGGCACTTTCAGGACCGGCGTAGCCTTCGGTTTTACCGAAGACATGCGGGTGCCGCCGAATGAGTTTTTCGGTAACATCGGAAAAAACCTCGGCAACGGAAAACGCTCCCGCTTGCTCATACATATATGAAATCATCACGGCATTTAAAAGCACGTCCCCCAGTTCTTCCCGCACATGAGCGAACATATCGGCATGTTGCGTATCGGATACAACGGGGTTATTTTCGTGTTCTTCAATGGCATCAACCGCCTCGTACGCTTCTTCCAAAAGCGGGCGACGCATTGTCATCGGTGTTTGCGCAATATCCCAAGGACAACCGCCTTCCCCACGGAGCCGTTGTATTACTTTAAAAAATGCTTCAAAGCGTTTTACCAATTCATCAATGTCAGTATCGTTTATTTTCATATCGGTTTTATTCCACTCCGCCGAAAGTTAAAAACTGCGTCCGCCACCGCCGTGTGTTTCACCGCTCGATGAAGTATGTGTGCTACTTTCGTCGTCGCTGCTCGATTCGGAGCGGACAATTTTTTGCGTAAAAACATTCGAGGAAATAAGTTTGTCATTCGTCGCGGCAAAGCTGACCGCAGCATTTTTTCCGGCATTGAAAGCGGGTTCCATTTCTTTTACTTTATTTCGCCGTTTGATGCCGAAAAAACTCAGGAGAAATGTTAAAAGTCCGCCTCCGACACCGACAGCCGCATCGCGTGTGCTAATAGTATTAAAAAAACAAAATGATAAATCGTCAATATACGAATCAATCGCAGACGCATAATTCCGATCTTTTAAGCCGTCGTCGTATAGTGTGTCCAACAAGCGCTCTATTTTACGGTCGCTCAATTTCCCAATTGTTTTGCTGCCGTGCGTACTGATCTGCATGTCGCCGCTTCCCGGTGTACCGTCTCCCGTTGCAATTAAAAGCAAAACACCTTCTTTTTCTTCGCCGTAGCCGTAGCCGTTATAGTCAAAATAATCGTCGGCAAATGCTTCCCGCGATTTTCCGTTAAGCGACGGCACAATCACGACAACGGCTTGACTTTTTGTTTTTTGTTCAAATCGTGCAAGTTTTGCTTCAAATGCGGCAATCTCATCCGCAGATAAAACGCCCGCTTCATCAACGACGATTGCTTGAGCATAAAGACTTATGCTTGCAAGTATCGCGATACACAAGAGCAGAAACTTCTTTGTCAATTTTACCATATCAAAAGCCCTCCTAAAATAAGTAAGCCGGCGACAATTGCCGCTTTGATCACACTGCCGAGTATCACTTTTCCCGTACTGAGCGGTGCTTCGCCTGCAATTGCTCCGGTTTGACCGTTTACCGAAAAGATATATGATTTTCCTTTGTACACATAACTCAAAATCCAACTGGGGAAAAGCGTATAGGAAAGCCGATCGGTTTTGAGCGTTGTGTTATCCTGTTCATCTTCAACACGCGAAACATCATACGACGAAGCGATTTGGTCCTGTACCGTCTCCTTTGCCCGTGCCGTTAAATTCTTTTCGCATGCTTCTTTCGGGCGATCGTACTGCTCGGAAAAAAAACCTGCGAGGTAACCGGGAGAAAACGGAAGCTGCTCTTCTTCGTCAAAATTACTAATCGCATTGATAAGATTGGTATTGATCTTTGAAAATGCAAGTTCGTTGATATTTTTAATCGTACTTTTACCGCTTCGTTTTATATCGTACTTTTTTGTTTCGGTGTATTCGGTGTCGCCCGATTGCCAGACTCTCGTTTCAACGCCGACTGCCGAGTAGTCGATGTGCGCCGTAAAATCAGCCTGCCAGTAGGGCAAATAAATACCGGTCATTTTTTTCTGCTGCATTGTTCCCGTAAAATCGTGCGGTACATATTTTTTCTTTTTTGCCCACGCCAAAAATTTTGCAAGCGCTTGCTTTTTGTCAATTTTAAACGGGATAATAAAATCGGGTTTAAACTCATTTTCCAAGCGGGATGCAATGACAATCGGACTGTGGCAGTAATAGCAGTACGCCGTATTTGCCGTATCGCCGACAACTACTTCCGCCCCGCAGTTTTTACACGTATAGCCTAAAACGCCGTCGCTGTTTGTATCTTTGCGCGTTTCGGGCTGTGCGGTACTTTTTGTTTTTTCCATCGCCGCCGTTAATTCAGCTTCGGTAAAAGTGCTGAAGCAGTAATCGCATTTAAAGCCCCCGACTTCCGGCTTAAAAACAATCGGGGCGCCGCATTTCGGACATTTATAATTTGCCATATCAGTATTCCTTATGAGCGGTATCCGCTTCTACTGCAATTTGTTTCCGCAGTTCGGGCAAAACTTCGGCGAGCCTTCAAGCGCGGTGCCGCAATTCGGACAAGCGTTTCCCTGTGCAGCCGGTTTTTGCGTACCGCAGTTTGCACAGAATTTGCCGCTGTTTTTCGTACCGCACTCAGGACAGAACCATGCACCCGCTTGCGCCGGTGCTTGTGCCTGCTGTGCCTGTTGGCCTTGCTGCTGCATTTGCTGTGCATTCGTTTGGCTCGCCTGTCCCATAAAGCCGCCTGCCGCATTCATGCCCATACCCATGCCCATAAACGCCATACCGGCACCTGCGGGATTTGAACCCGCCGCTTCCATACCGCGCGCGATTGAACCTTGCACAAAGCCCTCGCGAATAGTCGGATCGGAAAGCATCGCACCTTTGTTGCGCATATTGATAAGCTCTTTCGACTCATCATCGTAAGAAATATTAGCAACACCGACCGACAACACTTCCATACCGCGAAGCTCTTTCCACTTTTCGTCGAGAACTTCCGACATGTACTTGCTGACTTCCGGTCCCTTTGACGGCATGTAGGAAATGCGCGTACCGTCGGCGGACATTTTGTTAATCGTTGCTTGGAAAGCTTCCAAAAATTCCGACAAATACTGTTCGTTTATTTCATCGATGTGAACCCGCTTTGCACTGCGCGGACAGGCTTCTTTGAAAAACTTAATCGGGTCGGTAATTTTAATGGAATAATTTCCGAATGCCCGTAAAAAAAGTTCTGCGTTATAAAAGTTATCAAAATAGTTAACCGGACTTGGCGTACCGAATTTTATTCCTTTGATTTCCTGCAAGTTGACAAAAAATACTTCCTGCTTTTGACTTGGAACGCCGCCGTACTTAAAACGAGAAAAAGTTTCTTTTATCGATGCACCGAACTGTCCACTGAAAAGCGACGGTGTCGAAGCGTTATCAACTTTAAAGTATCCGGGCTCTGCAGTGTAATCGACAATTGCACCACCGTCGACCAGCATCATAAATTGGTTTTGATTTACATGGATAATAGAACCGTTCGTAATGTAATCTTCCGTTCCCTTTTTGTTGCTGTTCCGTCTGTCATTCGGACGCACTTTCACGCCCTTCGTCAAAACGATACCTTCTGCCATATCGTCCGCTTCAATTACTTCTTGCCACTGATCGGCAAGACCGCCGCCCACTGAACCGGCTAATGCTGCAATTAAACCCATAATTCTCTCCTTGAAAAAAATCTATTCGATTAAAGCACGCAGATTACGCTGTCGCTTTAAAAACCGTCTATTATAACAAAAAATAAATTTTATCGCAAGGCATACGGTAAATTTTTCTGCCGCGTTAAGGAGGCATTGATTAATTCAATCGAGAATTAAGGTCGCCTTTCAAAAACACGGGTTATATTTTTAAAAGGCTACCTCTCATTGTCTCAATATGACAGCCAATACCCTGTGTTAAGTGCAAGCGAAGAAACCCCGTGTGTCAACATCAAAAAATACAGAGTCTGTACATAAAAATGGAGACTATGTATCTAAAAATACAAAGCCTGTAAATAAAAATAGAGACTGTGTATCTAAAAATACAGAGTGCTAAAAAAGGCACTGATTAAACGGAATCAAGCCTTTAATCAGTGTTTCCGAAAGGACGCCCGCCGCTTCCTCAGAAAAAACGGTAACCGAAACATGAGCGGCGGGCGAAGCAAATGACCTTTTCCGGCTTTTTCTCCGCACCGCGAAGCCGATATCGAATCAGCTGATTGAGCAAACGTTCCCCCCCCTCTTGCACAGAAAAACAAAACGTGATATAAGTACCCGCTATGAAAATTACATTGATTTATACGGGCGTTCTTTTTGTACGTACTTATTGCTTTAAAGTTGATGACGCAACAATGGCGGTTGTCGATCCGGGCGGAGCGGACGAAGAATTGGTAGACTTCCTAAAGGAAAGCGGTGCAAAAACGCTTTCGATTATGCTCACCCATGGACACTTTGACCATGTCGGCGGCGTTGCGGATTTATTGCACCTTTACCCCGATTCGAAAATCTATATTCACCGCGATGACCGCGTTTATTTAGGGGACACGGGAGTTGCCGAACACCTCAAATGCTTTGCTCCGATTCGTGCCGATCGGTATATTAAACAGTATGAAGCGGTTCATAAAACTTTCCCGCAGCCGACCGATCTTTTGCAGGACGGCGATACGGTAAACGGTTTTACGGTTATCCATACGCCGGGACATACACCCGGTTCCGTTTGTTTTTATTCCGCAGCGGAAAAAGTTTTGTTTTCAGGCGATACGCTTTTACGGCATGCTCGTGGACGCACCGACTTGTACGGCTGCAGCGAAACGGCAATTGCCGCGTCTTTAAAAAAGCTTTTGCACTTACCGGGTGAAACCGTCGTGTATCCGGGACACGGAGCGGAAACTACAATTGCCGAAGAACGGAGGGTTCAAATCGAATATCTCGCCTGAATAACTCACGGAGAAAAATATGCAAAAGCTCGAAAAATAAAATAGCCTCTTCACTATTTTTGTTTTTTTTAGTATACTGGAGCATATCATACCATGCAGTGATTATTGCACAATAGAGGTAATTATGAGTCAAAATAATAGAGACCCGAACGATCCTTTCGGATTTTTTAACGACCGAGATCCGGATAATAAAATGCCGCCAAAGTTTGGGGGCGGTTTCCCGATTTGGATTTTAATCGGGCTTTTTTTATTAGTATTGATTTTAATAAATCAACTTTTAACAACCGCGACGGATTCCGCTTTAATTCCTTTTTCGGAGTTCAAAGACCGAATTGAACGCGGTGAAATCAAATATGTTGAAATCGGGCAAGCATACTTTTCCGGTTATACGTCAACGGCAGCAGCTCGCCAAAACGGAAATAAGTCGGGACTTGCTATTTTTGCCGGTGCGCAAAACAGCAATTTTAAAACTGTCGGAATTGTTACCGATAATTTTTTAAAATTACTTGATGAAAAAAAAGTTGTGTACTCAATAAAGATAAAAGAACCGAGTTTTTTAACGGAAATGCTTCCGTGGATTTTTTCACTTCTCCTCATATCCGCCTTTTTCAACTTTATGATGCGGCGTATCGGAAAAAATATCAGCGGCGGACTGGGCGGCGGTGTTTTTTCACCGGGACAAAATGCCGGCGGAACAATTGTTGAAGGAAAAGTCGAAACCCGGTTTTCGGATGTTGCAGGAGTTGATGAAGCAAAGGAAGAATTGGTTGAAGTTGTTGACTTTTTGAAAAATCCCAAAAAGTACACCGAAATCGGCGGTAAAATTCCGCGCGGTGTGCTTCTCGTTGGACCGCCCGGAACCGGAAAAACATTGCTGGCACGTGCCGTTGCAGGAGAATCGGGCGTTCCTTTTTTCAAAATCAGCGGTTCCGAGTTTGTAGAAATGTTTGTCGGTGTCGGAGCTTCCCGCGTAAGAAAGCTCTTTAAAGATGCCCGCAATAAAGCGCCGTGTATTGTATTCATTGACGAACTGGACGCAATCGGTAAATCGCGAATCAACTCGGTAAATTCCAACGACGAACGGGAGCAAACACTGAATCAGCTCCTCGTTGAAATGGACGGTTTTGACGGCACGAGCGGACTTATCGTCTTAGCGGCAACGAACCGCCCCGATGTATTGGATCCCGCTATTCTCCGTCCGGGACGTTTTGATAGGCAGGTTGTCGTCGATAAACCGGACGTCCGCGGTCGCGAGCAGATTCTCAAAATTCACGCAAAAAATGTAAAAATGGAGTCTGCCGTCGACTTAAACGACATCGCGAAGATGACGAGCGGCTTTTCAGGTGCCGACTTGGCAAATGTAATCAATGAAGCGGCTCTGATGGCAGTTCGCGCAGGTCGAAAACTTGTCAACATGGAAGATTTGCACGAAGCGGTTGAAAAAAATATCGGCGGGTTACAAAGGAAAAGCCGCGTGATCAAAGAAAAAGAGCGTCGTATTGTTGCTTACCATGAAACAGGACACGCAATTGCGGCGGCTTTTACGGAAGGCGCAAATCCCGTGCATAAAATTTCGATTATTCCGCGCGGTATTGCGGCGCTTGGTTACACGCTCAATATCCCCGATGAAGATACCTACCTCCATACGAAAAGCGATATGATTGCGGAAATCGATGTGCTTTTAGCGGGACGAGCTGCCGAAGATATTGTGTTCGGCGAAATTTCAACCGGAGCCGGCAATGATTTAATGCGCGCAACCGATATGGTCAGCGAAATGATTACCACTTACGGAATGAGCGACAAGTTTAAAAACGTTGCTTTGACAAAACGCGGTTCGGGCTTCGGTTCACGTAGCGGCGAGCCGACACTCGTGCGGGAATATTCGGAAACAACGCAACAATATATTGATGAAGAAATTGCCCGCATTATTGATGAACGATATAATGCCGTTTGTGAACTTTTAAAATCAAAGCGAGATATTATCGAATATATCGCGAAACGGCTTCTCGAAAAAGAAGTGATTGAAAAAGATGAATTCGATGAAATTATCAAACACGGCAGTGATGGAAATTTAGTTGCGCTCAAAGAAAGCCTTTCCACTGAAAACATCGCCGACAAGAACGAATAACATAACAACAAAAATATAAAAATGGAGACGCAACCCGTCTCCGTTTTTTTATACAATATACAAATTAAGGAAATGCGGTTACTGTGGAAGCGGATTCATGCCGAGGTTTACCGCCGTAATTGCTATCGCAAGGGCATCCGCCGCGTGGTCGGGCTTCGGAACTTGATGCAAGCCCAAAAGTAATTTCACGCATTGTTGCACTTGATTTTTATCGGCTTGTGCAACACCGGTAACCGTTTTTTTTACCGTATTCGGTGCAATTTCACACACCGGAATATTGTTTTGATTCAGCGCCAATAAAATAACGCCCAAAGCTTGCGATACTAAAAGCCCGCTTGAAACGTTTTTTGAAAAGTATAAACTTTCAATTCCCGCCCGAGCCGGATTATATTCTTTTATCAACTGCACTATACCGTCATAAATCGTCAAAAGCCGCTGTCCGTGCGGCGTTTCTTTTTTTGTTGCAATCGTTCCGTACGCAACATGCACAAACCGAGAGCCTTCCGTGCGGATAATTCCGAAGCCGGTAAACGCTAAGCCGGGATCAATACCGAGAATGAGCATACGAGTCTCTAATTGCGGGCAACCAACCGCATTTTAAGGGTAACTTCTTTTGAACCGCGCAAGACGGTGATACTTATTTCATCATTCGGTTTTTTATCTTCAAGAATACTGTAGTAATCGGAAAATTGTTTTACTTCCTGATTGTTGATTGCAATAATAATATCGCCGCCCAAATAGAGAATTGAACTATTTCTGCCGAAACCGTAGCGCACCGGTTTTGTGCCACCCTGCAACCCGCTTTTTTTTGCATTGGTGCCGTTTTCAACCGAGGAAACGAGTAGCCCGTAATTTATCGGCGAACGAGCCGCATTTGCAATAGCGGTATTCATTTGTACCAGCTGTGCGTCAATCGTACCGCGGTTTACCTTGCCGTACTTTATCAACTCGGGAACGACACGGCGGGCGGTATCAACCGGCACGGCAAAACCGATACCTGCTGAACTTCCCGAAGTCGAATAAATCATCGTATTGACGCCGACTAAAAAGCCGTTTGCATCGAGTAACGGTCCCCCCGAGTTTCCCGGGTTAATCGCCGTATCGGTTTGAATCATATTGTTAATAATAATATTTTTATCATTCCGGATGGGGCGTCCTAACGCCGAAACAATACCGACCGTTAAGGTTCGATCTAAACCGAACGGGTTCCCGATTGCAAGAACTTTTTGCCCGACTTTTAAACGCGATGAAGTTCCGAAAGGAATCGTTTTTAAAACAAGATTTTTCGGCGGATCAAATTTTAAAACGGCTAAATCATTTTCAACGTCGGTGCCGATTACCTGCGCTTCATATTGATCGCCGTTAAAAAGTGAAATATAAATTTTAACGGCATCTTCAATAACATGGGTATTGGTAACCACATAGCCGGCTTGATCAATAATCGCACCCGAACCGGTACTGCCATCCATCGGTACCGCTTCAAACAAAAAGCTCATTCCCAGCACTTGCGTTGAAATATTGACAACCGCTTCATTGAGGTTTTCATACACACGAATATTTTGCAGTTCATCTTGTGTATAGTTTCCTTCGCTCACCGTAACGGAGGCAGCCGATACCGGCGGTACGGCTTCGTTTATTCTTTGAAGGGCTTCTTCCTGTGTTCTTCCGCTGGATTGCGATTTGGAGACAAAAAAACCCGTTCCGAACGCTAAAAGCACAACAGCGATTACCAATCCCGTATATACAATATTTTTTAAAATCCGTTTCACTTTCAAATCTCCTTGTTAAATTTTATAATAAAAATGCCAGTAAATGGGCAACAAAACCTGCAAATAATCCGCCGAGCGTATGGCTGAAAATTGCTTTTCCCGTCAGTTCTTTTGCATCGAGGGCGTCCATCATGGCAATATGCGTTGAAATATATCCCGACCAGCACATACAAATTGCAGTAAATACGGCAATATCGTTTGTAGTGACGTTTCCCGCCTGTGCCATCGTTTTAACCATGCCGAGTGCAGCCCCCGTTGAACCGAGCGCCGTAATCGGAACGGAAATCGCTTCGGGAGCACTGAATCCGAACAGCGGAGTTACAATAAAGCTCAAGCGTTCTCCGACCCAGGGAAGAAAAGCCACGCCTTCTCCAGCCGCTCCGGTATAAACTCCGTTTGCACCGGGACCTTTGGTCAAAAGGATCACCGCCGTACAAATAACGAGCACACCCGGAATAATTGCAACGCCCATATCCACTCCTGATTTTCCGCCGTCAAGTAGCGCTTGAATAAAGCGGGAACCGATGCCTCCTTCTCTAACAATGCGCATATTTTCAGGCATCGCTTCACATTGCTTTGTCGGCGCGACAGCTTCCGTACCGTAGAGTTTTTTTGAAAAATGAAGCATTAACCGTACGGAAAGAATGCTTCCGGCGACCGCTCCCGCATTTCCGAGTAAAACGGCGGGAACTGCCGACGGTACCTGTTTCAAGCCAATCAAGGTCGTCGTGGTAATTAATCCCATACCGAACGAAGTCGCAAGATTTGTTAAAACCGGTAACTGGTATTGCTTAAAATACCGGCGAAAATTATCATCATCGGCAAAAGGCAAAATTGCAGGATTATCGGAAAGATAGCAGTTTAACACACCGAGCGATGCAACTCCCGGTAAATCATAAATCGGTTTTATAATTTTTGAAAGCAGCTTATTCACTAATGAAAGCAAACCGAATTCGGAAAAAATTCCCGACATTGCTCCCGTTAAAACCGTAATTGCCATCAAATAAAAACAAACATTAATGAGTAAATCAAACGCAGTCGCCATGATGGTAGAAATCATATTGACTGCGCCCATTTTAAAACCGATACTCACAAAAAAGCCGAAAAAGAAAACGGTAAAAATAAAATTTTCAAGTCCGATATCTTTTTTGAAAAGAATTTTTTTCGCCATAAAACGGTACACTCCTCTGTATCAGTTTTTAAAAAACACACGCCGATTGCAAAATAATATTTGCATACGGTGTAACTTCTCCGGTACGGATAATCGCTTTGCACTGTTTTGTTTGCCGTTTAAAATCATCATGACTGATAAAGCAAATACTGAGATTCGGAAACAATGCTTGCACTTGTTTGAGTACTGCATCGTTCTTTGTTTTTATTTCAGCGGCGAGCGTTATTTTTTCGATTTTCATCTCGCGTGCAACAACCGTGAGAACTTCCATAAATGAAGGTTTACCGAATTCAAGTGATACATCGATCAGTTCAACGCCGTCAGGACACGGCAAACCGCAATCGCCGATACAAAGCGTATCAGTATGCCGCATATAGGAAAGTACCCGTGAAATGGGTGAGTTCAAAATTCCGTTTATTTTCATGAGGCACAATATAGCACGTTTTATCATTTTATGTAAGGGTGAGATTCGTTTCAGCAACTTCTTTCCAATGGGGAATAGAGGGTACGGCTCCTTTTCTTGAAACGGCAATAGCCGCCGCTTTTGACGCATACGAAAGAATTTTTTCATCGTCGGCACCTTGAGCAAGCAAAGCAATAAAATATCCGGTAAAAGTATCCCCCGCTGCAGTGGTATCGACAGCAGCAACCTTATATACCCCATGTGAAAAGACTTTGCCGTTATGTAAAAAAAGCACGCCGTTTTGTCCGCGCGTTAAAATAATATGTGCATGCGGAAACTTTTTTTGTAATGCGAACAGCGCCTCCTCATCGCTCATTACGTCGTTTGTGTCAAGCAATAAGCGTGCTTCCGTTTCATTTACAAAAAAATAATCAACAAACGCAAGCGGATACGAAAATATCGTTTGCGTAAACGGTGACGGATTAAAAAAAATACTCAAGCCTTTTTCGTGAGCTTTTTGGATAAGATAGCCGACATTATTTATTTCGTTTTGCAGCAAAAGATAGTCGCCTTTTGAAAAAGATTTTAATATTTTATCGATTACTTCTTTGCTCTGTAAACCGTTTGCGCCCGCATAATATATAATGCTGTTTTTTCCGCTCGCATCGACTTGAATACAAGTATGTCCCGTACTTTCAGGGTATGAGTAAAGAAAGTCTAAGTGTAATGAAAAAGGTTCAAGTGCTTTGAGTAAAAAATCGCCATCGTTTTTACCGATTCCGCCGGCAAGATATACCGGAATATCCGAAGTGTTTTCGAGAGCAAGCGAGACGGCAAGTGCTTGATTAAGTCCCTTGCCTCCCGGAAAAACACGGCGCTCGGTACTTGCAATCGTTTCACCTTCTTTCACGATATGCGGGACGGAATACACATAATCAATGTTGAGCGAACCGAAGTTTAATATTTTCATAACTGCCTCCTTTACCGTCGAACGGTTTTCCCCGAGTAAAAAATCGGTTAAGAAAACCGTTCGTACCAGTTAAAGCATCAACCGCTTATTTTTTTATGAGCGCAACGTCAACCGGAATGGATTCGGGAACGCTGTTGCCGGCAATAATTTGTAGAGCGGTTTCCACGGCAACCTTGCCCATCTGTTCAGGCTGTTGAGCAACGGTTGCAGCAAGTGTACCGTTTTTTACAGCAGCGAGTGCATCATCGGTTGCATCAAAGCCGACAATAACAATTTGTTTACCGCTTGCAGTTGCCGCTTCCAATGCACCTAACGCCATTTCATCGTTGTGAGCAAAAACACCTTTCAGCTCGGGATTTCCTTGGAGAATATTTTCTGCAACGGATAAGCCTTCCACGCGGTTAAAGTTTGCGGTTAAACTTGCAACAACATTCAGTTTGCCGTCAACCGCTTGGTGGAAACCTTTTCCCCTGTCGATAGTGGCGGAGGCGCCATTCACCCCTTGCAATTCCGCAACTTCGGCATTTTCACCGACCAAACTCAATAAATATTCACCGGCCATTTTAGCTCCGGCAACATTGTCGGAAGCAATTTGACACGTCACACTTTCGCCAATTACCGCTCTGTCAACGGCAATAACGGGGATACCGGCTTTTTTTGCATCGGAAACTGCAGGCGCAATTGCTTCCGAATCAACGGGATTCACAATCAAAACCTTAATTTTTTTCGAAATTAAGTCTTCAATGTCGCTCGTTTGTTTGACAACATCGTCTCCCGCATCTACGACTACCAGATCGCAATTTTGAGCTTCCGCAGCTTTTTTTGCTCCGGATACCAGCGTTACAAAAAACGGATTATTTTGGGTTGAAACTGCAAGCCCAATAACAGCCTTTTCATCACTCGTCGTTTTTGTGCAACTCGTGAGAATCAACAGTGCCGCGGCGGCACTGAATAAAAATTTTTTCATATCTTTCCTCCATAAACAAAAGATTATGATTATTGTATCAACACCATTTCAATTATTTATTTCATTTTTCTATCCGATAAAACGGCAAGAAGAATAACGAAAGCTTTTACCACTTGCTGATAGTAAGACGAAACTCCCAAAATATTCATACTGTTATTCAGCGTTGCAATAATTAACACGCCCGTCAGCGTACCGAGTATTTTTCCGCGGCCTCCGTTCATACTGGTACCACCGAGCGCAACCGCCGCAATTGCGTCAAGTTCGTAACCCATGCCCATAGTCGGCTGCGCACTGTTAAGCCTCGACACCAAAATAATTCCGGCAAGTGTCGAAGTAAGCCCTGATATACCATAAACTAAAAATTTAATAAAACCGATATTGATTCCCGCAAGATGCGCCGCTTTTACATTGCTGCCGGTAGCATAAATTTTTCTTCCCAGTACCGTATGATGTAAAATAAAATAAAAAACTCCGAACACGATGAGTAAAATCCATACGGGAAACGGCACTCCAAGCAATGAGCCTTTTCCTATAAAGGTAAGTATCCTGCTGTCCCCTAAGCCGGAAATGGGGCGACCGTTACTGAAAATCATGCTGATACCGCGGTATGCGGTCATCGACACGAGCGTTGCGATAAACGGCTGCAGTTTTCCTTTTACAATCATAAGTCCATTCAGTAATCCTAAAACCAAGCCGAGCAGCAAAGCAGTCAATAACGCAAGGAGAACCGGTGTGCCGTGTTTTACGAGGTTCGCAAAAATAAGTGCAGTAAGGCAAAGTGTTGAGCCAACAGATAAATCAATGCCGCCGGATATAATTACGGTAGTCATACCGAATGCAATTAAGCCGTTGATTGCCGACTGCCGTAAAAGCTGCAACAGGTTATGCAGCGAGCGAAATTCCGGACTGACAATGCTCACCGCAATAAGTAAAAGCACGAGCGCAATTTGCGCGCCATAATCCTGCCCCTTTTGCAAAATCGTTTTTTTGTCAATCATTAAGAGAACCTCCCGTAGCAAGCGTCATAATTTTTTCTTCGGTAATATTTTGTGCAATTTCTCCGGCAACCCTCCCCTCATGAATCACAAGGACTCGATCGCTCATTCCGATAATTTCAGG
>ERZ1673752.1485-NODE-1485-length-32401-cov-9.829005_pt1 | contig 32401 bp, 24 predicted proteins | sample MGYA00580195_ERZ1673752 | MGnify/ENA primary metagenome ERZ1673752 (study PRJEB41218, sample SAMN15661744) | gut metagenome | host: Homo sapiens | place: Canada: London | collected 2015-08-20/2019-03-30 | study: EMG produced TPA metagenomics assembly of...
CAGGGAGTCACCTGCTCCCGGGACGCTGGTAAGTCCCAGTACCGCCGTGGGGAAGGAGGGGCCGGCTTCCTCAAGTTGGTTACCGTATTCGTCGAGCATGGCGCGCACACGGCCATGAGACGAACCCACCACGATCGAGTCGCCCACGCGTAAAGTACCGCGCTGTACCAAAATGGTGGCCACGGCGCCGCGTCCTTTATCTAGGCGAGTTTCGATCGCTACCCCGCGTGCCGCCGCATCCGGATTAGCTTTCAGTTCCAAAGCAGCATCTGCAGTCAGCAACACCGCTTCGAGCAATTCATGGATGCCTTTACGCTGTTTAGCTGAGACATCAACGAACATTACGTCGCCGCCGTATTCCTCAGACACTAAGCCGTATTCGGTCAGTTGACCCCGGACTTTATCCGGGTTGGCTTCCGGCTTATCAACCTTGTTGACTGCGACCACAATCGGCACCTTAGCCGCCTGGGCGTGGTTGATCGCCTCCACTGTCTGGGGCATTACCCCGTCATCAGCGGCGACTACCAAAATCGCGATATCGGTAACCTCCGCCCCGCGTGCACGCATAGCGGTGAACGCTTCGTGACCGGGGGTGTCGATAAAGGTAATCGCGCGGCGAGTATCGTCCATATCAATGTTTACCTGGTAAGCACCAATATGCTGGGTAATTCCGCCGTGCTCTCCACCCACCACGTCAGTATCGCGAATCGCATCCAAAAGCTTGGTTTTACCGTGGTCAACGTGACCCATAACCGTAACCACCGGAGGACGCGGCAGGGCGTCCTCTTCATCGCTTTGCTCTTCCTCTTTTAAGTCAATATCAAAGGATTCCAGCAGTTCGCGGTCTTCGTCCTCTGGCGAGACTACCTGTACTTGATAACCCAGTTCGGAACCGAGGGTCATCAAAGTATCTTCGTCCAAAGACTGGTTAGAGGTAGCCATCTCCCCCAAGGTCATGAGAACAGTCACCAAGGATGCGGGATCGCAATCGATCCGATCTGCCATATCCGCTAGTGAAGCTCCCGAACGCAGACGCAATGGCGTAGAGCCATCCCCGTGAGGAACCTGCACGCCGCCAATCTTGGGAGCAGTTTGTTGCTCATACTCGGCGCGTTTCGCGCGTTTGGACTTACGGCGTTTCGCTTTCGAGGATCCGCCGCGACCGAATGCGCCTTGCGTAGCACCGAAACCGCCGCGACCCCGATTGTTCATCCGGTGTCCGCCGGGACGACCCGGACCGCCAGAACCACCAGGACCACCTTGCCCGCCTCCACCGCGGCGCTGACCACGGGAGGGAGCCGGTTGATCCATCATAGGAGCCGTCGCCGAATGCGCCGGCATCACATTTGGAGTTGCACTCGAGCCACGTCGATTTCCCCGCCCGGGACGACCCCGACCGGCGTTCTTACGTTGCCCACCAGAACTGCCGCCTGGACGCGGCATTCCCTGCGCGGAAGCAAAAGGATTATTGCCTGGGCGCGGACCGCCCGGACGCGGAGCCGGTTTGGGGCCAGGTTTAGCACCCGCCTTACCGGGTTTAGGATCTGGACGCGCCGATTTTTCAGGCGACTTCGCCTTGGCTGGTTTCGCAGCCGGCTTAGCGGCCGGCTTCGGCCCTGGTTTAGGCGCTGCGCTAGTGGCAGGTTTTTTAGCAGGGGTAGGCGCTTCCACTTTATTCTCCGGCTGCGCCTTAGCCGCATCACTTTCCGACTCTTTTGAATCCGCCGGTTTGGGGGCAGCTACTTTCGCGTCCTTAGCCGCCCGCGCCTTCGCGACTTTGGTTTTAGCGGCGGAACTAGCGACTTTCTTCTTTGCCGCTTTCACCTTGGGTGCTGCCGTTTCTACCTCTTCCGCTAGCTTGGCAAAATGCTCTCGCATTTTGCGCGCCACCGGGGCCTCAATAGTCGAGGACGCGCTTTTAACGAACTCCCCCGACTCCTTTAGTGCCTGCAGCACAATTTTCGAAGTGGTTCCGAGCTCTTTCGCTAACTCATGAACTCTAAGTTTTGCCACAATTCTCCTTGCTGGCCTGCCCAGCATGGAGCAGGCTATTGCTTAAATTGGCAGATCATCGCTGGTTGCTCATCGGGTGACCATCAGCTTCCAACCCTGCTTTCCTGTATCGGGCATCCACTGGGGGCAGATGCCGGTAACCTTACTTAAACGACCCTAGCCAAGTCACAAGAAAGCACCGGCCGAGGCAAAGCCTAGAACCGGTGCGTCCATTGCAACCAAAGTTAGGTTCCGATATCTATACTAGCGCCTTGAGTGCAATAAGCTGAAGCCACCAACAGTAGGGCGAGCACACAGAAATCGGCTATTGCGCTTCCTCACTGGCTGTTTCAGGATCCATATCAGACCTAATATCAATTTTTGCTCCCGTTAAACGAGCAGCTAGACGCGCGTTTTGTCCTTCTTTGCCGATAGCTAATGAAAGCTGGAAATCTGGTACCACCACATGTGCCAATACATGCTCGGCTGGTTCTACCGTGACAGACGTAACATGCGCAGGTGAGAGCGCATTAGCAACGAAAGTAGCCACGTCCTCGGAATAATCGATAATATCGATTTTTTCGTGGTTAAGCTCATTCATCACGGCTCGCACTCGCCGTCCCATCGGCCCGATACAAGCCCCTTTAGCATTGATATTAGGACGAGTAGAACGCACCGCGATCTTGGTACGGTAGCCAGCCTCTCGCGCCACCGACTCAATCACCACATCCCCCGAGGTGATCTCCGGAACTTCCCGAGAAAACAGCCCCCGCACCAGATCCGGGTGGCGGCGCGAAACCTCGATCCGTGCCCCTTTTTCACCCAGCATAGTTTTTACCACTACTGCCCGGATCCATTGCCCGTGACGATATTGCTCTCCCGGAACCTGTTCGGCTTTCGGCAAAACCGCCTCGAATTCGCCAACTTTTACCACCACGACATCTTTATCTCGGCTCTGCTGGATAATCCCAGAAACCACTTCGCCCTTTTTGTCTCTAAAAGAGCCCAACACCTGCTCGTCCTCGGCCTCCCGCAGCCGCTGCATAATAATGGAGCGGGCAGTGGTAGTAGCGATCCGCCCGAACCCTGACGGAGTGTCATCGAATTCGCCGATTTTATTGCCGTCTTCATCGATTTCCGCTGCCATCACCATTACATGGCCATTTTTGCGATCAACTTCTACCCGCGCGTCCTCGAGTGCTCCCGGGGCATTGTGGTACGCCTTTAGTAAAGCGTCTTCGATAGCAGCCATAAGGGTATCGAGACTGACGCCCTTCTCCGCCTCTACCATCCGTAAAGCGGCCATATCAATATCCATGATGCTCCTTACGAGCCTTAGAACTGCACCACCATTTGGGCGTGCGCAATATCTTTTAAAGCGATAGTGCGCCGGCCAGCGGCAGTTTCCAATTCGATGTCTTCAGTTGTTGTATCCACCAGCTTACCCTCTTCGCGGGTACCGTCACATATTTTCACCTGTACCCGGTGTCCGATTGCCCGAGAAAATTGGCGTTCGTCCTCCAAAGGCCGCTCAATTCCCGGGGTAGAGACCTCCAGGTTATAGGTTCCTTTAATCGGGTCCGCTTCATCTAAATGCCGAGAAATCTCCAAAGTTACCTGCGAGAGCTGGTCTTCCTTCACGGCGCCAGGTCCGCGCGGTAAATCGACCGTCACCACCAGGCGGGTGTATTTTCCGGCTCGCTTTAGCGATACTTCCTCTAGATAAAGACCGGCCGCTTCACAATCCGGACGTAGCAGATCAACAAGTTCATTTTCCAACTTGGTTCTAGGTTTCGTCATTTTTCCTCGTCTCTTGTTCGCCTCACCGTTTTATCATTTCAAAAAACATGTTACCCGTGGCAAACTTAACTTTGATGAAGAAAACCTGGATTGTGCCCCTTACTGGGCTGTTAGTTGCTTCGCTAAGCCTTTCTGGCTGCGGGGTACGGATTGATGATGGTTCCGGCGACGCGGTGAACGCGAGCATAACCCAGATGGCACGCTACCGTGCCAGTTTTTGTCAAGAAGCTATCGCCAGCGGCATCGAAACTGTTTTTGGCTCTGACCCGAAGCTAGCGGCATTCAAAAATCACTTCACCGCCCGCAGTAAAGTCCTGGGGCAACGCTGGCCAAGCCAGGAAGTGAAACTAGTGGGCAAAGAAAAACCAGAGAACCTGCCAGAGCCTGCCGCCTATCGCGTCCCCGGAAATGGGCAAGCCTTAGTCCAAAAACTGGCAGATTGCCAGGCTGATATCTTAAATGACGCCGGGGCACTTACTTTACTGTCGCGCCAGCAGCTAGCAGCTAGTGAGGGCGACAAGGAAGATACCGCGCGTGCTAAGGAAACCGAGGACTTAGCAAAAATACTATTCGCTACCGGGGTGGCGATGGAGCGAGAAAACAAACAGATCGCGGCAGCTTCTTCCCTAACGCTACCGCCTGCCCAAGCCACCCCGCTGACGGCGCAAAGCTACCGGGAAGGAAAGTGGCACCGCGCCACCCCAGCCGCCAAAACCCCACAGAAGCGGGCCAAAACACCCTTAAGTCAGCAGGAAAAAAACCAGATTTCCCGCAGTATTAAACAACTAGATTCCCTGCGCTTTAATATCGAGAAAAACGTTGCGCAAAGCCAGGATGTGCAGTTAAAAAACCTGGTTTCTAACGTGGTCACTCCCCTGCTGCTGCGCCAGATACAACAACTAGTTGCCCAGTTAGATTCTGATCCGCGCGAAGCGGCTTATCAGCCCTACTCCGGTTTTAGCGGTGCCGATAAGTCCGCAATTGCGAAAGGGTTAGGGCTTGCCTGCCAGGTGCAGATGGATTTACTTCCCCTGGTTCCGGATGTGCAACAGGCGCTACTCTCTCCCACCCTGGCTAGTTTGGTGGATTTACAAGCCCAATTAGGGCATGATGCGGGGCCGCTGCCGGGCTTGGACGCGAAAGACGCGAAGATAAAAATCAGCCCTACCTCAGCCGATAACTAGGGTAATTGTCTATCTAACGGTACTAAATACTGTGAGAGTTCAGGCGCTGTTGCGCCCGTACAAAGCCCTGGGTCAACACTTCGGTTATCGCTTGTCCAGCGCGCTCTAAAGCGTCTTTAAGGGCTCCTTGTTCCCCGCGGGGAAAACGGGAAAGCACATAGTCCGCGAGATCTTGCCGAGGATGAGGACGACCAATCCCGATCCGCAGACGCGCATAGTCTTTAGTTCCCAGGTTCTGACTGATGGAGCGCAGACCGTTGTGACCGCCTTCGCCACCTCCGCGTTTAAGCCGTAAATCGTAGGCAGCTAAATCCAGTTCATCATGGACTATCAGCAGGTTTTGGGCGGGGTCAATCCCGAAAAATTTCACCAGTTTAGCGGTGGGAATTCCTGAGGTATTCATATAGGAATCCAGCTTCGCCAGGTGCACCGTAGGTCCGGGAGTGCCCGGCATTCCCAGGTGTAAAGTTGCTACCTGGCAGCCAGTTTTATGGCGTCGTAGCTGTTCTCCTTGGGCTTGCGCCAAGTGGTCAATCGTCAGATGACCGGCATTATGGCGGGTTCCCGCGTATTTTTCTCCTGGATTGCCCAGGCCAATCACCAGCCAAGACGGTTCCATTTCAACCCCCAAATAACATCCTTCCCCACTAAATTGGTTTCGGGGAGGGCGTCCGCCCTCCCCGAACCATAAAAGCAGTGGTTACTCTTCGGATTCTTCCTTAGCTTCTTCCTCAGTAGCCTCTTCGCCTTCTTCAGCCTCTTCAGCAGCCGGCTCTTCCGGCATTTCTTCGGGCAGAGTAATCGAGAGCACATCGTGATCGTCGTCCAAAGTGGTGACTACGCCTTCCGGCAGCTCTAGCTCGCCAGCACGTAGTACGTGGCCTTCTTCCCAGCCTTCCACGTTGATAACGATTTCTTCGGGAATCTCCAGGGGAGATACCTGTACCGGCAGGTCGAAGATTTCCAGGTTGACCACGGTGCCCGGGGCAGGCTCGCCCGTAACCGTAACCGGAACTTCCACTTCCACTTTTTCGTCGCGACTTACCGCTAGCAGGTCGATGTGTAGAATGTCGCGGCGTACCGGGTGACGCTGGATTTCCTTTAGCAGCACCAGGTGCTTTTCCCCGTCAACGTCTAGGTTAATAATCGCGTTCGGGTTATCTTTTACGATCAGGAAAGTCTCGTGTCCCGGCAGGTTTAGATGCAGGTTTTCTTCTACGGTGTGCCCATAGAGTACTGCGGGAATCTGACCGGCGCGACGAGCACGACGCGCTGCGCCTTTACCGGTTTCATTACGTAGTTGTGCAGATAGCTCTGAAGCCATATTTACGCTCCTCCTTAGGATTACAGATATTTGCGGAACCCCGGAGGACGTGGGATCTCCCCACGGCCACGTCGATAACGGCACAGATGCGCCCTCGCCGAGGCAACCTAGCTTTAGGATATAGTCCCCATCCGGTCAGGTAAACTCGGAAGCTCTAAAGGTTTGGCAACTCACATTTATTGCCCGGGAAATACTATTCCTGATCGAAAAGGGCGGTTACGGAGCCATCATCGAAGACAGTGCGAATCGCGCTAGCTAACAGAGGCGCGATTGGCAGGATCGTTAGCTGCGGGAAACGCTTATCTGCCGAAATCGGCAACGTATCGGTAACAATGATTTCACGAGCCCCACAGGTAGAAAGCCTCTCAGCGGCAGGCGGAGAAAGCACCCCGTGCGTGGCGGCCACAATCACATCTTTAGCCCCCGAATGGAGTAGCACCTTCACAGCTTCCGCGATAGTGCCGCCAGTATCAATCAGGTCATCAACCAGAACGCAGGTACGTCCCTCAACCGTACCAACTACCCGGTGAGCTACCGCCACATTGGGACGGGTGGTATCCCGAGTCTTATGCACGAAAGCGAGTTCGCAGCCTCCCAGCTTATTAGCCCATTTTTCTGCCACCCGAATACGCCCGGCATCGGGAGAAACAATCGTCAGATTGGTTTGGTCTACCCGCCGTTTAACATAATCAATCAGCACCGGCTGCGCATAAAGGTGATCCCACGGACCATCGAAGAATCCCTGCTCCTGGGCGGCGTGTAGGTCGACACTCATCAACCGGTCAGCACCAGCAGTTTTAAATAGGTCGGCGATTAGGCGGGCAGAGATTGGTTCGCGGCCTTGGTGCTTCTTATCTTGCCGCGCATAGGGGAAGAAGGGCGCTACTACAGTAATGCGCGCCGCCGATGCCCGTTTGAGGGCATCCACCATAATCATCTGTTCCATTACCCACTTGTTCAAAGGTGCAGTATGGGATTGCACCACGTAGCAGTCTGCCCCGCGGACTGATTCTGAGAAGCGTACGTAAATCTCGCCATTGGCAAAGTCGTAGGCAACGGTCGGTAGTACTTCAGTATGGAGCTCTTCGGCAATTCCTTGGGCAAGTTCGGGGTATGCCCGTCCCGGCACAATCAAAAGGTGTTTTTGACCTGCAGATTTAATCCCCGTCATTCCGTGTTACCTTTCATTTTCGGCTAAAATCGCCATACCGTTAATTTGATTGTACAAGTCCGCAAACATCTTAGAGATTGGTTTCGCAAGTGTGGTTGGAACCGCTGGCAAGATTTACTGCCCGTAAATCACAGCGACGCACCCGCGCGCCCTCCCCAACTTTTACATCGGTGAGGGAAGTAAACGGGCCAATCTCCGCTCCGGAAGCAATAACCGTGTTTCCATGCAAATCGCATCCGGGCAAAACCAGGGCATCAGCAGCAATCTTGACGCTTTTTTCAATCCAAGTGGTTTCGGGGTCAACGATGCTCACCCCCTCTTTCATCAGCTGGTTAAGGATCCGCCGGTTATATTCGCGGTGTAATCCTGCGAGCTGAGCCCGGTCATTGCACCCCTCGGCCTGCATATAATCAGTGATCAGATAGGCTCCTGCCCGCCCGTTACTAGCCGCCAGGGCGATGGTGTCAGTCAAGTAAACCTCGCCCTGATCATTATCGGTACCTAAACCAGAAAGTGCTTGGTTTAAGAACTGGGCGTCGAAAGCATAGATCCCGGCATTAATTTCTCGGATACCGCGTTGGTCTGCTTGGCAGTCACGATCTTCAACAATGGCGGTTACTGCACCCGCATCGGAACGGATTACCCTCCCGTAACCGCTGGGGTCTGGTACTTGCGTGGTTAATACCGTCACCTGATTGCCGGATGCCTGGTGGCTTTCCAGCAATTTTTCCAGGGTAGAACTTTCTAGCAGGGGCACATCACCCGAAGTGATAACCACGGTTCCTGCCAGTTCACCTTGCTGCGCCAATTTATCGAGAGCGCATTGCACCGCCCGCCCGGTTCCCGGGATTTCGTCTTGATCAGCTAAAACTGCCTGTGGATAATTGTCGTTAACATACTGGGCAACCGCTTGACGTTCATGGCGGATTACTACACATAACCAGGTAGGATCCAAGGCAGCAACCGCGTCCAGAGCATGCCCCAATAGCGCTTTGCCCGCCAAGGAGTGCAAAACTTTAGGATGAGCAGATTTCATCCGAGTACCTTTACCAGCTGCTAAAACAATCGCTGCAGACGGCATATTTTCCACGATTTGACCCCTTACAGGTAGCCGGATTGGAAATAGTAGGCACCCGAAATGCCAGTTCCGCCCCCAGGATTCGAACCCGGCTCTCAAGGCACCAAAAGCCCGCGTGTTACCTATACACCAGGGCGGAATACTTCCTCTATCTTACACATTCGAAAAAGTTTCCTAAAACCGCGCCACTTTCCTTACAGTTTTTCCTGATTATTTTGTTGATCTTTCCGCCACACCAGCTGTGGGAAGTAACTCCACGCCAGCAGTAAAAGCGAACGCTAAGCGGCGTTAAAACCCCGGGGAGCGAAAATAAAAAACGCGGCCTAAGCACACAATTTCTGTGGCCAGATCCATATTTTAGGTAAACCTAACTTCGTGACCATATTCATGACAATCAGGCATAGACCATTGTCTCGACTTCAAGTAAACTTAGCTTGTGATTTCACAAAATAATTCCTCCGATGCCACTGACGAAGTAGACCGCATCGTCCTTGCTTGGCAGATTGAGCGTCCTGATCTGGATGTATCTCCTATGGAGGTTTATTCGCGAGTTGCGCGCTTGGCTCGCCACTTGGATTTGGCGCGCAAAGAAGCCTTCAACACTCAAGGAATGGAACCGTGGGAGTTCGACGTTTTGTCAGTGCTGCGCCGCGCCGCCGCCCCCTATTCTTTAACCCCAGGCACTTTGTTGCAGGAACTCTTGGTTTCTTCCGGCACGATGACTAACCGGATTGATCGCCTAGAAAAAAAGGGGCTAGTCAAACGCACCCCTTCCCCGCATGATCGCCGGGCGGTGCTGGTAACTCTTACCGATGAGGGAGTTACGCGAGTCGATTCGGCTCTCAAGGAACTGCTGCAGCGCGAATCAGAGTTAGTAGCTCCCTTGAACGAGGACGAAAGGAAAGAATTATCTGGCCTGTTGCGGCGGTTACTGCTACCTTTCGAGGGCACCCCGGTGCGCCCGCTGCGCTAAGCCGTCGGCGTTTAACTACCGCTCCCCCACAGACTGTTTCTAGCTACCAACTGGGGACTGCCCTGGACAACCCGGCTTATTCCAAACTTTCTGACAGGTGCAACCAGGCCTCTTCTAGCTCCTCGGCCTCACTAACTAACTGGCCGCGGCGCTGATTAAGCTTTTGCAAGTGCTCTAATCCTTCCGGGGAAGTGTCGGCCGCTCCTTCGGTTAACTGATGATCTAATTGTTTGAGCTGTTGTTGCAGCTTATCCAGTTTCTTTTCAGTCGCCGAAAGCTCTTTGCGTGCCCGATAAATCTCAGCCCCGCTTTTTTGTGGCGGTTGGTTAGTTGTCGCGTTATCCGCAACGCTAGTTTTATTTGCGCTAGTCCCCTTACCTGTGCCTGCGGATTTCTGGGCAGTGGCTCGCAGCCGCAAATACTCTTCCACTCCCCCAGGTAACGCCGCTAAAGTACCGTCTGCCAGCAGCGCCACTTGGGAATCGGTCACCCTTTGCAGCAGGTAGCGGTCGTGACTGACCACCACCAGCGTGCCAGGGAAAGAATCGAGCAGATCCTCTAACTGCGCCAAAGTGTCGGTATCCAGGTCGTTAGTGGGCTCATCCAGGATCAGCACATTAGGTTCTGCCAGCAGCTGGGAGACGATCTGCAACCGCCGCATTTCTCCCCCGGAGAGATCACTTACCCGCGTCCAGGCACGCTCTTTACTAAACCCCAGCTTTTCTACCAGTTTGGCAGCAGTTATTTCTTGTTCCCCCCACTGGATTCGCTCTTTAATCTGGGAAATTGCCTCCACGACTCGTAAATCGGGATTCATACCGCGGATTTGGGGAATCTGCTCCAAGGTGGCCAGTTGTACGGTTTTTCCGCGTTTAACCTTGCCCGCGGTAGGGGTGAGTTCTCCGCTCATTATCCCCAGCAAAGTGGATTTACCCGCGCCGTTAACCCCGATTACGCCTACGCGTTGACCAGGATTTAGTCGCCAAGTAACCCGATCCAAAATTTTTCGCTTTGATCCGGGATAGGAAAAAGATACGTCCTCTAGTTCGATCACCCGCTTGCCCAGGCGTGCTGATGCTAAGCGCACTAACTCGACGCTGTCACGCAAAGGGGGAACATCACTAATCAAGGCTTCGGCAGCGTCAATGCGAAACTTCGGTTTCGAGGTACGCGCCGGGGCTCCCCGACGCAGCCAGGCTAACTCTTTGCGCAGTTGGTTTTGGCGTTTTTCTTCCGCCACTTGGGCTTGTCTGGCCCGCTCCATTCGGGCAAGCACATAGGCAGCATAGGAGCCTTCATATTCCTCCACGTGTCCGGGAATCTGCTCCCTGCCATATCCGGGATCAACTCCCGGAACTACCTCCCAAATCCGGTTACAAACTGCATCCAAAAACCAACGGTCATGGGTAACCACCACTAGCGCTCCGTTTGCGGATCCGACACGGTTATTGAGGTAGTGAGCCAGCCAAGCTACCCCTTCCACATCTAAATGGTTAGTGGGTTCATCTAAAGCCAAAATGGGGGCATCTTTGCCCAGGGTACGCGCCAAGGCTACCCGCCGTTCTTGTCCCCCAGACAATTCCCCACATTTGGTCGCCAAATCTATATCCGGCAGGATCCCCTCATCGATTTGACGCAATTGGGACTGGGATGCCCATTGATAGTCGGGTATATTGCCGTGAACTGCCTGTTTCACTGTCAGCTCGGGGTCGAGCCTTTCTTGTTGAGAAAGGCTCGCAAACCTTACCTCGGGCGCATAGGTAACACTGCCACTATCGGGTTCTTGAGTTCCGCTAAGCAGACGCAATAGCGTCGATTTTCCCGCTCCATTAGGACCTAGAATCCCGATGCGATCCCCAGGAGACAAGCTGACAGTTATTCCCTCCAGTAGACGGCGCGGTCCGGCCAGGGCGCCGGCTTCATGGGTTCCGGCTAGAAAAACGCTCACGTTAACCACTGCTTTCCAGATATATAGGGGTCACCGGCACTAAAAGCCAGCGGCAGGGCATAGGCAACCTGTTCTAGCTGGGCGAGCTCAGAGGCCAACTTTTCTGCCTTCTCCACGGTTTCTACCAGACAGGCCACGCTGGGGCCAGATCCAGATATAAATGGAATCGCCCCCTGTTGCTCTGCCGCCGCTATAGTTGCCTCTAGCTGCGGAATTAGCGTTATCGCTGGGGCTTGTAAATCGTTACGGATTAGCTTTGTGAGGGCGTCGAGGTCTCCGGCATACAGTGCCTCTAGCAGGGGGGTTATTTCCGGTAGCGTCGGCATTGGTGTCTGCGCGGCGCCCGCCTGGTCAAATTGTTTAAAAACTTGCGGGGTAGGCAGAGTTTGCGGGGAAACCGCCACCACCAGGGGTAAGGGTTTTGCTGGCGGCAGGGGGGTAATCCGATCACCGCGCCGATCCGCGAAACAGGTTCCTCCATAGAGCCCAAAAGGTACGTCTGCACCCAGGCCGGCACCCAGTTCAGCTAATTCCTCTCGGCCGAGCCCGGCTTGCAACACCTGGTTAGCGGCGAGCAACGCTGCCGCGCAATCCGCGGATCCTCCCGCCATACCGGCTGCTACCGGCACCTGTTTTGTCACCTCGATTCGAGCTCCACCTTGGTAACCACAACGGGCGGCTACCAGTATAAACGCTCGGGTAGCGAGGTTGTTAAGCGGATCTAGGTCAGCAAGCGCCTCTTGGTCACGTCCGGGATGGTATCCCACAGCGCCCGGCGGAGCGCTAAAGGAAACTTCCAGATCAATACCGGTAGGCTGCAGAGTTATTTCTACGGTTTCTTTTAGACTGACGCCTTGAAATACCGTGGAGAGCCGGTGATATCCCGCTACTGATTCTCCGCAGGCCAAAAAAAGATTTATTTTACCGTTAGCGCTGGCGGTAGCGGTTTCCTGTTTGGCGTTACCGTCGCAACCAGGCGCGTCGCAAGCGGCGGGTAATACTTCTGCAGGGATTTGCTCGCCGGGAGTTGTCACGCTTTCCGGCAAATTTTCAAAACCTGCAAGCAGCGCCTTCCGCAGCCGGGTGAGTGCCACAAAATCCTTAATCTCCAGGTTTTCAGCGCGCTGGGTAGGATCGATTCCGCCGGCTTTTAGCAGGGGAACCGCCGCTAAGGGCTGAGCCCAAGTTTTGAGTCCTGCCCGCAGCATCTTGCGCCGGGAAGCAAATGCCTGGTCGATCAGATTGAAAACTGCTTCCCGCTCAGCTGCTTGGGGCGCTATTAACCACGCCGGTTTCCCTAACGCTGCCTCACTCGGACTGTTCGCGGTCTTTTTAACTCCTGGGGAGGGGAAATAGGGTTGGGTTTTTCGAGTAATTTCTACCAGCGCCGAATCCACATTCGGTTGCGGATAAAAAACACGCCGCGAAATATCGGATCCCATCCGTGCCTGGCCGTACCAGGCAATTTTCACGCTCGGCACCCCGTAGATCTTTGTGCCGGGGCGGGCACAAAGACGCTGGGCTACTTCCTTTTGCACCATCACTAAGGCGCGTTCAATGCTGGGGAAAGTCGCAAATAAATGCAGCAACACGGGCACTGCTACGTTATAGGGCAAATTAGATACCAAAACCGTGGGAGAAAAATCTCTACTCGAGATGGAGGACGCAACCGAGATACTGCCCCCGCGTTCATTTCCAGCGCCCTGCACGTCCTCGGAAATACTAGTTAATCCTTCTAAATCTGCCGGGACTAGTTTTAACGCATCTTTTTGCATCAAGTACAGGTTATTGGCAGCACCCGGGGCATGAGCGCATATGGTTGCCGGTAAGAAACTGGCGAGCCGTGAATCGATCTCGCAGGCCACTACCTGGGCTTCGGCTTCTAGCAGACCTAGAGTTAACGATCCTAATCCCGGGCCAACTTCCAGTACTTGTTCACCAGGTTGGATGCCGGCTTCTCGTACGATCTTGCGGATAGCGCTAGGCTCAGTAACAAAGTTTTGTCCCAGCTGTTTGGTTGGGCGGATATTAAGCTTGCGGCACAGCTGATGGATCACGCTGGCGGTCAGCAAGTTAACGGGGAGGTTTTTTTCCACCCCTCTAGCTTACTAGTACCAGTTGACCCGTTCTGAATGCTGCCAGGCACCGCAGGGGTCACCGTAACGTCCCGCGATATAACCTAGTCCCCACTCGATCTGTGTGGCGGCGTTGGTACGCCAATCGGCACCGGCAGAAGCCATTTTGCCTCCTGGTAGAGCCTGGGGAATCCCGTAGGCACCGGAACTGGAATTCCGCGCGGCCGCATTCCATCCCGATTCCCGGTTCCATAGTTTAACTAGGCAGGTGAACTGCCCCTCAGACCATCCGCGAGCAATCACCTTTTCATGGGCGATCTCTTGCGCCTGACCTGCAGGTACTACCGAACCATACGCTTCAGATTCCGAGGTTTCTTCGGGCCCAACCCGCACAATCTTCGGCTCGGCTTTAACCAGGGTAGTTACTTGCTCTGGCGATTGGAAGGCCACGGCTCCATCGACTTTTTCTACGAAAGTACTTTTCGCAGTGACTTCTTCTTTGCCTTCGTCCTCTACAACTTTGGTTCCGGGCGCTAAGGTTTGGTCGGCTACTTCTTTAACGGGAGGAGCTGAAACCTGCTCTTGCTTAGTGATCCCGCGCTCCACGCGAGAAACCTTTATAGTAGCTGCGGTAGAACTGGTTTCTTCTACGACTACCCGATCCAGAGCTGCTAATTCAATCCCGGCGGCCTGCGCCGCTACCCGCGGATCTGCGCCCTCTTGGTAGGCACCGCCCACTTCCTTACCGTCAACCCGGAAAGTTGCTTTTAGCTTGGGAGAGTCGTGGTTGTCTACTCCCCAATCGATCTTCGCGTCCTTGGTTCCTTGTAACACCACTGGGCGAGCATGCACAATTTTTATCTTTTGGTTACGAGCCATCTGAGTATCGAGAGCGGGAACCACCTGGTCGTATTGACCAACTTTGATTCCCATATCAGAAACCACCTGTTCTACAGTCCGATTCATGGTTTGTACTTGGCGGCTAGCTCCGTCAACAGTAACCGTGACCGTCTTGTATTCACTGGCCACCGCGACTGATCCACCTAAGACAATGGTGGCGGCGATGCCGGCAAAGATTGCCGTCATTTTCGCGCTGGTGCGTCGATGTTTCCTGCTCAACTGGTTCCTCACTGCGCCTCAAATACCCGTAAACCGGTAACTATTTTCGCTTCTCCCTAACTGTAACCTGATCGTTATAAAATAACTACCTTTTTATGACCTACAGCTAGTGGCAGACTACCGGTTATTCTAGTACCCCCGCCCAGGTTTGTGAAGATGCTTTAACTATCCGTTAATCAGCGAAAGCTGCGACTGCCTCGCCATATACCTCGCGAGTATTATTTACCAGCTGCCGCGCCATATCAATTTCCGTAAAACCAGTGATTTCTGCCAGTTTGCGCACTGTCCACACCGTCATATAGGAGGCATTCGGCTGCCCACGATGCGGATGGGGCGTTAAATAGGGGGCATCGGTTTCTACCAGCAAAAGCGAAGGAGGCATCACCCGCGCCGCCTCGCGCAGCCACTCATTGGCGTTATAGGTAACCGGTCCGGCAATCGAGGCATACCAACCATTGTCCGCTAACACCTGCGCAATCTCACTATCTCCGCTAAAGCAGTGAAACACCGTCCGTTCCGGGGCGCCTTCCTCCAGCAAAATCCGAATAGTATCCGCATGAGCTTGACGGTCATGAATCTGCAAGGGTAATCCCAGTTCCTTCGCTAAAGAAATATGCATTCTAAAGCCCTGTTGCTGTGCCTGCCTGCCCTGTGGGGAGGTACGGAAATAGTCCAGTCCACTCTCCCCAATAGCTACCGTCTTAGCTGAAGAAGTAACGGCCGCATACACCTGCCCTACCGCTTCCTCTAAGGAATACTGTTCGTGCCAAGGCTGCAGCTGATAAGTTTGACCATCGGGGGCAGTAGCTACCACCTTCGCATGTAAAGCCGCCTCATTAGGGTGAATTGCCAAGGCACAAAACACCTGGGGATGATTCTCACTTACCCGAATGGTAGGAGCTAACTCATCTACCTGACAGCCCGAGGTAATCAGGGCGCTTACCCCCACTTTTTGCGCCCGATCCAGTTGTGCTGCCAGACTGAGGCGTACCCCCTCTACCAGGGGAATCTGTTCTTCCCGCAGAGGCAAATGGGTGTGGTTATCTACAACTTTGCCCGCCAAAGGAGCAGGCAGCTGTGGCCAGCCCCGTCGTTTACGTGATTTTCCCATCTACCTAACCGCCTCCTGAACTAGGGCGTGGATATGAACCTGGGTTCCTTGCTCGGGACAACTCCATTCAATAATGCCTTTCAAATTACCGCGCACCAAAGTGCGCACAATCGAAGTCCCGAGGCCGTTCAGGGGCTTATCCCCCAGCCCGCACCCATCGTCCCGAACCCACACATCCAGATGGTTTCCATCTCGCTTGGCCTCCAAGGTTACTTTGCCACCACGCTCACCCAAACCGTGTTCTACCGCGTTAGCCACCAGCTCGGAAATCACCACTGCTAACGCCGAGGCAGCATCAGCATCTACCATCCCAAAACTGCCGGTAAAAGCAGTTTTAACTACTTGGTCGGTAGCGGCCATGGCGGCTGCCATCCGCAACAGCCGAGAGATCATATTGTCAAACTCCACGGTTTCATCCACGGTTTGCGATAGTTCTTCATGTACGCGGGCAATCACGGCCACCCGCCGTTCAGCCTCCCCCAATGCAGCTTGAACCTCTGAGGAATCCGAACGTCTAATCTGCATACGCAAAAGCGCAGAAACCGTTTGGAGATTATTCTTGACGCGATGATGAATCTCGCGGATAGTGGCATCCTTAGTCATCAATTCGCGTTCGCGGCGACGCATCTCCGTTACGTCCCGACACAGCAACAGCGCGCCGATCCGTTTGCCATCCTGTTCTAGCGGCAACGCTCGAAAAGAAATAATCCCGGAAAAAGATTCTACTTCTGATACCCAAGAGGCTTTCCCCATAACCACCACGGGCAGCGCCTCATCAACTTCAGTTTGCTCTTGAATCACTTCGGTGATTAGCTCCGCCAGAACCGCCCCCTTAACCTCTTCGCGTACCCCCAGGCGGCGCAGGCAGGATCGGGCATTCGGGGTCAGATCCAGCACCCGCCCTTCAGCATCCAAATTAATGGCACCATCGATTAAGCGCGGCATTCCATGAGTCGTAGCCGGAGGAATAGCAGTGTTAGGGAAAACCCCACCAGAAATCATTTCACACAGCAGATTCGCGGTTCGGTGAAACCACTGTTCTTGCTGTTCAAAGACCCGCAATGATTGAATGTTTACCTCTTGCGTAAGTGCCGCCACCACTCGTCCGTTATGCCTTACTGGAAGGGCGCTGGCAATCACCGAATAGGATCCCGCCCACCTAACCTCGGGCACCGTTGGCCCGGAGTTAGGGGCAAAAGCCGCAGCTAGCATCGCTGAACGTTTCGGAGAAGCGGATAGCCCCACCACATCATCGAGGTGGATAGTAAACCCCGATCCGGGTCGGGCATGCGCAATCGCTACAAAACGTCCCTGGTCATCAGGTATCCATAAAATCAGGTCAGCACTGCCAATGTCAGAGAGCACCTGCCAGTCCCCAACCAACATATGTAGATGGTCGATATCGCTTTCTGATAGATCCTTACCGTACTGGCGGATCAATTCTCGCATCCCACTCACGACTACCAGTCTATGCTAGGTGTCAGTTTGCGGAGTCCGGGAGCTGGTTGCTAAGCCTGTTAGCTGACTGAAAGGCTATTAAGCAGCGTTATTAGCCAGCCAAAGCCGCGCCGCAGCCTCTTCTCCCCCAGAAAAAATCTGCAGATGAGACAGAAGTTCCCGTTCGACTTTCCCTCCGATAAGCGGCATATTCACCTGGAGCGTTCCGGAAATCTTTCGCAAAGTTTTCTCCGCCCCCTTCGGGGAATCCTCCAGAAGGCTCTTGGCTCTTACCTGTACCGGAACCTTACCAAAACGGACTTCAAAGTCGCCGTGAGCAATACGGTCGGGACAGGGACTGCTAAGCCAGTTCTCCACGACTTCGATCTCTAACTGATCGGGTAGTAGTCGCGCGTATGAAGATGGAGTTTTTAGCTCTGCCAGGTCAACTTTTGCGCGTGACACAAAAGTTTCACTACCGGCCTGTTCCACCTGAACTTCACATTTAACCTGCGAGATTTGCCTCCAGCGAAACTCCAAAAACTGCGGATCGGTGAGCATTTGACAAACCCGTGCTGGCGAGGCCGGATACTCAACTTCTAGCTCGAAATCCCGCAAGCTTTCTTCCTTTCTACGGCCTCTACTATACCTTCAGGCTCGCAGAGAGCCTCACAGGCGACTACTCTAAATAACCATAAGCTATTTCAATCGTATCCGCTTCAACTACTAAGTCAGCCAGGAGAACCCCTAGATGTTTGATTTTAAAACTCCCCAGTTTTTGCGTTCCGAAAATCGCTCCTCCCAAAAACAGCTGGCGGCGGCGCTACGCGAGTCGGCAACCAAAGTTCGTCATGCCTCTAGTTTCGGGGAAGTAGTGGATGCAGTCCTCGACATTCCTGGTGAACATATCGACCACAAATTGCTACAACTAGCCCGGGCTAATCCGCAGGCAGATGCCGGTGATCTGGAAAAGATATTAACGAAGCAATACATTAAACGCACCGCCTACGCCTCCTCCGCAGTAGGCGCAGGAGCGGCTCTGCCCGGAGGCGGCACCGGGGTGGCGCTGGGGCTAACCGCCGGGGAACTAGCCGCCTACGCCGTACAGACCACCATCTATATTTTGGGGGTTTCCCGCCTGCACGGAGTGCGTCCTGCCGATCGGGAACAACGCCGAGCCTTAGTGCTATCTAGCTTGTTAGGAGAAGAGGGCGCAGCGATTGTTTCTGACCAGTTGGGGCTAAGCACCCTAGCTTGGGCACGCAGCTCACTGAAAAATCTGTCCTCCCCCACCTTGGGACAAGTTAACAAAGCCCTGATGAAATACGCATCTAAGAAACTATACCGGCGTACTGCCGGCCGGATCGCTGGACGCTTAATTCCTTTCGGGATTGGCGCCGGGGTGGGTTACCTATCCGGCAAAGCGGTAGCGCGGCGCACTGCCGAGGGCGTGAAGGCCGCCTTGGGGCCGGTACGCGATTTATCTGCCCAGGATCTAATGGTAGAGCTGGCACCGGTGATAGATCTAACGCAAGAGCCTACTGCTTCCTCCAGTGAAAAAACAGATTTCTTCGCTGATTAAAGCGGTATCGTCTTAGGGATTTCCGGTTTTCCTCGTTGCCACCCGCAAATAACCCTAGCGCGAGATTCGCTAGTAACCGGCTAGAATATGGACAAACAACTAGCGAAAGGTAAGGGCGTGGCAGATAGACAATACGAGGCTTTACTGGTCAAAATCTTAGAATCTGGCAACGAGAAAGCAGATCGTACCGGAACCGGCACTCGCTCTTTGTTCGGGGCTCAGCTGCGCTATAACTTGGCAGATTCCTTCCCCCTAATTACCACCAAAAGGGTTTTTATGCGCGGAGTCGCGGAGGAACTGTTCTGGTTCTTATCCGGGACTTCTAATGTCCGTCCTCTGCAGGAAAAAAAGGTTCACATCTGGGATGATTGGGCGGATGCTGAGGGCGAGCTAGGGCCAGTTTACGGGGTGCAGTGGCGTTCTTGGCCCAGCCCTAAAGGCAATATCGACCAGATCGAAAACCTGCTTTCTACCATTAAGAACGATCCGTCCTCGCGTCGGATGCTGGTGTCTGCTTGGAATGTTTCTGAGCTGGATAAAATGGCGCTGGCCCCCTGCCACCTGCTATTCCAAGCCTATGTGGCAGACGGACGCCTGTCTTTGCAGGTCTATCAGCGTTCTTGCGATATGTTCCTGGGCGTTCCCTTTAATATCGCTTCCTATTCTTTGCTCACCCATATGCTGGCTCAACAAAGCGGGCTGGAAGTCGGGGAACTAATTTGGACCGGCGGGGATTGCCATATTTACAACAATCATGTGGAGCAGGTGCGCGAGCAGCTTTCCCGCGACCCCTACCCCTTCCCCACTTTGCGTCTTAGCCGCGCCGACAATCTTTATGCCTATAAGTGGGAAGATATCGAGATTGAGAACTACCGTCACCACCCGACCATTAAAGCTCCGATAGCGGTTTAGGAGGTAAAAATGAAGATCGGCATGATCTGGGCGCAGGCCGCGCACCGCGTAATTGGCAATGGCCAGGGAATGCTCTGGCATGTTCCGGCTGACTTCAAACATTTCAAAGCCACCACTATCGGAAGCCCGGTTATTATGGGGCGCCGCTCCTTTGAGGCTTTACGGAAACGAGCCCTGCCGGGGCGGTTAAACATTGTGCTAACCAGCCAAGAAAACTACCAGGCCAGCGGAGCAAAAATTGCTACCTCTATTCCGCAAGCACTAGCCCTAGCTCAGGCAACGGGCGCGCAAAAATGTTGGATAACCGGTGGTGCTCGCCTCTATGAGGAAGGAATGGAGATAGCTGACGAGTTAGTCGTTACCTACCTGGATTTAGATGTAGGAGACGACCCCAGTTATGCCCATGCGCCCACTATTTCTCCGCAGCTATGGGCAGCGGATCCAGATCGTTCCGATAGTCAGTTTCGTCCTATTTCCGGGGACTGTCGCTGGAAGGTTGTTTACTACCAGAAAGCGGGGGATACCGGTAGTTAACGCCATAAAATCCATTAGCGTATTGCAAGCGTTCAGATAATAAGTGAGTCCAGAAAAATCGGAGGCACAATGGGGAAGAAATACCGTTGGAACACTCTTTCCAACATAGTGGTGATTCTCGGTATCTTGGTGATCCCGTTAATGTATTCCGGGCTGTTTACCTGGGCATACGAGGATCCGATGCAGCGGGTTAGCCTGCTGAAAGCTGCAGTGGTAAACCTGGATCAGCCAGCTGACGCCATCAGCGCTAATGGGGAAAAAACTCTGAAACTGGGCGAAAGTCTAGAAAAAGAACTCTATAAAGACGATGCCCCCGGCTTCGACTGGACGAAAGCCTCCCTACCGCGAGCCAAAGCGGGTCTAAAAGACGGCACTTATAAGGCGCTACTCCTCATCCCCAATAATCTTTCTAGTTCTTATGCAAAACTCGCTGACCCAGAAAATAAAGTCCCCGCAAACAAGGCTCAATTAGAGCTGCGAACCGATGACGCGGTGAACTATCTGCAAGGCACCATGGCCACCTCGGCGGCATTAGCTCTCCAAGCAGCTCTAGCTAATGAGGGCGCCGCCGGATATATCGATCAGCTGTTGCTTTCTACCGGCCCGCTCAAAGAAGGGTTCCTCGATGCCGCCTCGGGAGCAAGCCAACTTACCGAGGGCGGAGATCAGCTAGGGAACGGAGCCGATACCCTGGTAGTGGGATTAGGAGAACTAGCTGATGGCAGCGTTAAAATTCGCAACGGTTCCCTGAAACTAAGGGATGGAATCACCGCCTATACTGGCGGAGTTTCCAGCCTCAACTCCGGACTGGGGCAGCTCAATGGGAATATGCCAAAATTAGCTGCCGGAGCCAAACAAGTTGATGGTGGCGTTGACCAGATTCACCAGCAGATAGCGGCTATGCAACCGGAAGTTAGCAAACTGGCTAAAGATGGGAACCAATTGGTTGATTTACTGGCTCCCCTAGCAAACTCGGGGGTCGATACCACCAAAATTTCCCAGTTCCTAACCCAGTTTAAGGGAGCAGTTGACCAGTGCGCACAGGTACCTCCCGCGGCGCTTCCCACACGTCCCCAATGTCTAGCTCTGGACAAAATGGCTTCTGATCAGGGATTAACCCTGCAACAACTTTCGGCAAAGATTGCTCAAGCGCAGGGAATGCTACAAATGGTAGGAAAGTTATCCCAGCTTGACCCGCAGCAAATGAAAGCGAAGCTGAACGCAGCCGATCAAGGGGTAAAAGAACTGAGCCGGCAAACCGCTCTCACCCCGCCCGCCCAAGCCGGAAAGCAAAAACCCACTCTAAAAGATGGCACTTATGCCCTGGCAAACGGATTAGACCAGGCACAACAGGGCGTACAGAAACTGTCTGCCGGAGCCTCTACCCTAGAGAAGAATTCCGCGCAGCTCCGCTCGGGGGCTAATGCTCTCAGCGGAGGTCTTGACTCCCTGTCCCAGGGGGCGGGCAAAGTCTCCAATGGCGGAAAACAGTTAGCTGGCGGAATCGGAAAACTGACTGAAGGTGCTTCCAGCCTAGAAGATGGACTACGTGATGGCGCCGAACAGGTGCCCACCGTTGACCAGGAACAGGCTAAAAAAGTCTCTGAAGCAGCGAGCGGAGTTGCTGACGTGGAATCGGTACGGCAAAATCCGGTACGCCATAACGGCGCCGGATTCGCCCCCTTCTTCATGGCGCTCTGTTTATGGATCGGCGGGATCGCCATCTTCTTGATCTTCCCCGCCCTAGATTTGCGGCGCCACCCCGAAGAGAGTTTTTGGAGTTGCGGTTTCCGTTCCATGTCCATCGGGGCACTCTTCGGTGCTCTGCAAGCAGTTACCGTAGTAACTGGCATGCAACTATTCCTAAAGCTAGATGCCCAAAATTTCGGGGCATTATTGCTAATAGCAGTATTGGCCTCTATTGGATTCGTGGCAGTAAACCAAGCCTGCGTAGCCGCCCTCGGATATCGAGGACGCGCCCTTTCGGTAATCCTGCTGTGCTTGCAAATCACCTCCACCGGCGCAACTTTCCCGGTAGAAACTGCGCCGAAGTTCTTCCAGTTCCTCAGTCCCCTGCTCCCTATGACCCATGTGGCACGCACTATCCGCGCCGCGATTGCCGGCGGAGAGCTACTATTCGGCAAGGCACTATTGGTACTAGCGATCTGGACGCTACTTGCCTGGGTGGCAACCATCATTTCCACCGCACGCCGCAAAGGCCAGCGTCCCATGCCCTATGATCCTGCCTTGACTTTCAAGAAGGTTCCCTTGGTTTCCTCCCCTTTGAGGGGAAACTCCCACAACAGCGTGGAGGATTACGACCAGCGCACTCGCCAAGCCAAAGAAAACCTGCCTAGCTGATTCGATGGCGACGCGGGGCTGCCTCGGACTGGTAGACGCGAGACGCGGGGAGGCTGAATTTTTCCTCCCGCCCAAGAAATTCGGAAAACGTAGCGACGTTTTCCGAATTCTTATGCCCACCGCACCCACTCGGATAAAATCCAGCCTCCCCACGAAGACGTTGTCAGTGCCCGGTCGCGCCCCGCTCCCACCCGGTGCATCATCCCGCTTCCGCTATCCCTTTCACGCGGTTCTTTAGCTAGCCGAGTGCGCTGGACGCGCAGGTATTAAGTGAGACGAAAGATCGGTTCCTGAAAACTTGCCCTCCCCACCACTATGCACGGGAATAAGTTTTATCCGAGTCGGCTAGGCGGGCGTTAAATCCGAAAAGGCAATGCCTTTTCGGATTTTGGGCGGGAGGAAAAACTTATTCCCGTGCTGGACGTAGGGAGGAAAACCTAGCTTCCCTGTTCACTCTGTCCGGGCTACATGACTTTCGTTTTTTCAATCTTCTTGGCGGTGTCGTGAATCCGTCCAGCAATCGTATGCCGGGAAACCACCCCGAGAGCCAAGTTTGGAATCAGGAACACCAGGATTATCAGCAGGTTATAGGCAAAGTCCCCCGCATAAATCCCGGCGATAGCCGAACGCATCAGGTTAATCGCATAAGTGGCGGGTAGCAAGGGACTGATGTTTTGGAACCATTGTGGCAATAGTTCCAGCGGATAGGCTCCGCCAGCAGCAGAAATCTGTATCACCAGCAATAAGACTGCTAAGGCTTTACCCGCATTGGCAAGTGCTACCACCAGGGTATAAACGATATTGGTAAAGACGGTAGAAATTACCCAGCCCGCCAAAATCAACAGGAAGGGGTGCGCCGGTTCAATCTCCACGAACACAATCAGCCCGAGCATCAGCAATGTGGATTGAGCCATCCCAATCATCCAGAACATAAAGTAACGTCCCAGGTACTCCTGAGCACCGGTGAATAGCGGCTTTCTTACGGCCGATTTCGCATCTGAAGTCGATTCTGGTTCGTCGGGTTTCGTGTTTGCCTCTTCTGAGCGAGACGATTCGCCCTCATCCGTATCTAAATCATCGGAAGTATCTGCCTGTTTTCGGGCTGCAACAGTGTCCAGGTAGCGTTTACCCACGTTCGCAGAAACGTCAGTGCGCAGGAAAACCCCTGCCAGGAGCGCCCCAACCCACAGGGCGATCACCGTAAATAGGGGAGCCATACCTACCCCAAAGGTGGCGACTGGGAACACCGAATTACGTTCTACCGCTACGGGGGAAGAAATCAAGCGGGCAAAACCTTCGGGGTCAGCTCCCAAGGTAGCGGCCACTTGGTTCAAGCCTCCTTTTGCTTGGGCGGAGGTAATCTGTTCATGAGCTTGGTTCAAACGACTGGCACCGTCCCGCATCTTTTTAGCGGTATTGTCCAGAGTTTTTTGGGAGCGGCGCATAGTCTCGATCATCCCGCCTGAACTTTCCGACAGGTCGGCTTGCACTGCCTGCAGGTGCGAACGGAAAACCTCCACATTCTTTCCGGCAGATTCTAGGTTTTCTCGTAGGCTTTTTATCTTTGGCTGCAAATTTTTATCATAATTGGATTGAGCAGTATCAATAGCGTGTTTTGCTTCTGCTATGGAACGTTTAGCGGCCTGCCTCAGCTCAGAATCGCGAGTTCCTCCTCGGCGCAGGTCAGCTGCAATAGCGCCCAGCTGTTCCGAAAGTACTTGTTGGCGCGCAATGGCCGCGTCCAGATCTGCCAGCAACCGGTCAACCGCAGGCTTGTTCCCCTGCCAATCCGCCCCTCCTGGCCCCAATGCTTGCTCGAGGGCGTCCCGCGTACGTTGGAAGCCAGCGATTTGTTTATCTAGCAGAGTCTGCAACTCTTCGATGCTGTCAGCACTGCTTTGGGTGGTGTTATTGGCGGAATCCAGCAATTTGTCCAACTGTTTTTGCAGGTTGGCAAGATTACTTCCTGCCAGGTTTACCGCATCATCCAACTCAGAAGAGATGGCCGCGAAGGGATTGGCGCTGCCCCCGGCATTTTTGCCCCCGGTATCAAGGGTGGAGCCGATAGCCCCCTCAAAAGAGTCTTGCACCCCCGCAGCCAGCTGTTTGGCTCCGGTAGCTAGCGGTACTGCCGAACCTATCAAGGTAGACAAAGAGCTGAAAGTGCTCGCCCCTGCATTTAGCTGTGCGCTCAGGGTTTCTAGGTGGTTGCTCAGCCGATCCAGAGCTGCTTGAGTGTCGGAAGAGTCTAGGTAAGCGGACACGTCCTCAGCAATACCTACGGTGACTTCTGCCAAGGTGTGCGAAAAAACCGTGTTGATTTTCGCGGTGACGCCTTGAGCACCTTGGTTGGTGAGATTGGCAGAAAGCGGGTTCTTCTTTTCGTTGGTGTAAAGCGTGATATTTGCGGGGGCAGCCCCGCCGGCATAGAACGTGAACATGGAGTGGGAAAAATCCTTGGGCAATACAATTGCCGCGTAATACTCCCCCGAACTTGCCCCTTGCAATGCTTTATCTTCGCTGGTTAACACCCAATCAAACTGATCATTTACCGCCAGTTCCTTGAGTACGGTGTCTCCCACATTGACTTTTACGTTCAGGATTTTGCTGGTGTAACCCTCATCGGTACTGGCCACAGCAATCTGTAGTCTTCCCGAATTTGAGAAGGGACTCCAGGTGGCCAGCACGTTGAACCAGGTGAAGAATAAAGGTACGGCAATCAATAGAACTATGGAAATCCGAACCATGATACTGCTGCGAATCTGGCGAAAGTCGTCACGAATGATAAAAAGTATTTCGTTCATCGTGTCTCCTCGCTACTTGCCGAGGCATCGGTTGCACTCTCCGACTTCTCTACGCTTTGATCCGCCGCCTCTGCCGGTGCATCTGTCGGCACAGACGCTCTTAAGTGGCGACGTTCCCCGCGACCCCAATTTGTCCCGCCGCTAAGTCCTTTTGACCGACCCGTAGATTTGCTTGCGCTTACTTGCCGCTGGCGAGCCAGGGACTCGAACAGTTCATCTTGCGTCAAATGTGACAGCCTCTCGGCTCGTTCTAGGGAGTTTTTCAGCACGGCTATGCCAACTAACGTTCCGATAATGGCCACTCCCCATATCGCAAGTATCCCCAGGAGTACGGACTTACTGGCGGAGGTTAGCCAGGAAATCATCCCCAGCACTACCAGTCCTATAATCCCCACAATACTCAACCCATTAATCAAAGCGGGATAACGAGCGTTGAACTCTTCTTGCCGAAGCTTAATCCGGCTGGAAAATTCTCTCCGGTTTGCCAGAAGCGCAATAATGTTACTCAAACGGTAACCGCGACTTTGCAGCTGAACGTCTTCATTCACTACCAGTTCAGTGCGAGCCAAATCGTCGTAGAACAGCTGGGTGAAGTAACCGAAACGACGCCTGCCCAAAAACCCCAGCAGGAACATCGTGAGACTCATTAATATTAGAACCGCCATCACATGCCAGTAACGCCCCTGATAGAAGCCGCCGATAGTTTCTCGGATCGCATCGATACCGTAAGAAAATGGGAGTATCGGGGAAAGCTGGCGGAAGAATCTGGGCATGAGCTCAATCGGATAAATACCCGAGGCACCGGGAATCTGCAAAACTACCAGCAAGATCGCCAGGGCTCGCCCCACGTGACTGAATGCAGCTGCCAAAGCATAGATAATTGCTAAATAACACGGCCCGATCAGCATGGAGGTAGCAATGAAAGCGGGAGCGTTGGCGGCTTTTACTCCCAGCAGTAAACTGCCCACGCTGACAATCAGCCCCTGCCCGATAGACAGCGCACCGGATAGCATAAATCGTCCCAGATAAGCCGAGCGTAAACTCAACCAGTCAAAGCCTTCTTTATCGACTTCTACGCGGAAAATAATGACCAGGATAAGTGCACCAATCCACATAGAGAGATTGATGAACATAGCTGCCATTCCCGAACCATAAGAGTTGATGGGAAACAGGGTCTTTTGGTCGAATTTGACTGGCGCGGTCAGGTAGCGCCCGATATTAGTCGGATCCAAGCCAATAACTGTTTTCAAAGTGCCTGTCCGTAGTGCGGTGGCCAGAGTCGCCACATCGGTTTGCGCTCCGCGAGCCGTAGTGGACAGTCCGTTTAGGTTACCCTGCACCTGATCAAGCACATTTTGCGTGTTAACAATCTGCTCATCAACACCGTGGGTCAGCGCCGAGATCTCTTTAAGAGAAATCCGTGCGGTACTCACCGCGGATTTAATGGCTCCCAGCTGTTGCGACAACTGCGTCACCCGGACATTTAGCGCAGAGGCGGCCTTAGCGGACTGTTCACGCAAACCAGCAGCGGTGTGTTGCGCATCGGATAGAGACTGATCAAAGGATTTCATCAGCGTTTTTAAATCCTCGGCGGTCTTTGCTGCATCCGACCCGGTTTTCCCGACCGTAGCGAGCAGATCTTCTATCTCGTCCAGCTGGGATTTCAGCTTGGTAGCGAGCTCTTGGGTCTGCGGGAATTCTTCCAAAACCGCAATCTGATCACGCATTTTGGTTATCGAATCATTCGCCCTCTTAATGCCTGATTGCAGTTGCGAATCCATTTCGGTGATTTTATTCGTTGCATTAGACACCGCCGAATTAGCCGCCGCCGAGGTCTCATTGAGTGCCTTTTGAGCGTTAATACTGGCTTGTCCCGCCTTAGCAGCAAAATCTGAGGCATCGGAGACAAGCGTTCCTAGAATGCCTTGGACATCCCTTAAAGCTGCCGAAACATCAGCCAATGCCGGATCAGCAGCAGATAGCGCAGACCGGACTCTTTTCATAGTCTGTAAGGAATCTGCCAAAGAGGTATTGGCAGAATCCAAGGCGACTTGTGCATCATCTAGATCCTGGTTGATACCGCCCAAGGCATCTAGAGCGCTTCCTTCAGCGCCAAGAATACTCGCGTCAATCTCTAAACCACCCTCACGCAAAGCCTGCGCAATGGCCTCTCCGACTTTTCCCCGGAAAGCTGACGTGATTTGAATATCAAGTTGATTTGCTCCGGTGTCGGTAATTTTTGGCGCAATAGCTCCTTTCTTTTCATTAACGCGGTATTCGACAGTCGGATGGTTACGTTTGCCGCTGAAAATATCAACTAAGTCTTTACTAAAGGTTTTGGGGATGACGAAAGTGGCATACACCTCCCCGGTTCTGATTTTGTGTTCGGCAGTGTCTTGATCGGTAAACTGCCAGCCGAGCTGGTCATTATCTGATAATTGTTCGACTACGAGGTCGCCAACGTTGAGCTTACCGGTCAGTGCAGAGGCTGCTCCCGCATCGTTATTTACTACCGCAATGGGCAGATTTCCGGTTGCCTCATAGGGATTCCAAAAGGCCAAAATGTTCAGCCAGGTGTACAGGGCTGGGGTAACCAAAATACCGAATACGATAATTAGGGAAAGCGGAACCGCAATAATCCGCTTCAAGTCCCGAGTGAACACCCGCCAACTATCTCTCACCGTCTAATCATAACCTCACGTTAAAAGTCTGACAGTTCGTGCTGCGCCCCTTAGTAATCAACCCTGGAATAATCCCGGTATCACGGAGGATTGCGCGTTCACCACCAGATTTAGATCAGGAAGCCTGCCCGATTTTAGAGTCCTAAGAACTCTTTGACCTTTGGGAGTTCACTTTGCATCTGCTGGTAGCCCGCGGAAAAATTCTCTTCCAGCTTAGCGGGATCATCTTCAAAATTCGCCACCCCCATATGCTGCGGATAAAACACGTAGGCTTTACCAGCCGATTCCAACCGCTCTAGTTCGGCTCGGGTCCGGTTGTAATTCCTAGGGCGTTCAATGAGAGCCTGAGCAGCCTTCGGGTAACGAGTTAGCAAACAGCGATATGCCAAATCAGGTAGGCGGTTTTCTTTCACGTATTCTCGTGGCCGGGTCAGCAGAACCAGGAACTTTTCGTAACCATCTGCCTGCGCCACGTCCAAGGGAATTCCGCCACTGGGACCTATTGCTCCATCCATACAGGCTTCACCCGCAATATAAGTAACTGGGGTAGCTATCGGCATCGATCCAGAGGCCTTACATACGTGAGTCAGTTTTTGTTCCGAATCCACCTGATTCTGTGAAAAATATAGTTCTGCTCCGCGCTGCGCGTTATATACCCCTACCCGCCATTCGGCTGGATTTGCTGCGAAACGCCCGTAGTCCAGCTCGAGCATTCCCCCAGGCTCGGTCAGGTCGTAGTACATATGGCGAGTGTCGAAAAGCCCTTTACCTTTTACCGCCGTTTTCCATCCGCCAAAATCGCGGTCAGTACTAATATCAACGAAGCAGCGTTTAGAACGCTGTGGAAGACGCGCCAAATAGTTCACCAAACTAGTGGCACCTGCGGATATTCCGGCGACATAATTCAAGTAGATTCCCGACTCCAAGAGCATATTTATTGCCCCCGCAGTGTAACTACCCCGCATTCCCCCACCTTCGAGCAGCAAGGCAGTGTCAAAGACATTGTTCTCAAACTGTTCCATACCGTTTCACCCCAAAAATAATCATACGGTTTGCCATAGTACCTGATTCGGCTAACTTTGGCGCCCCAGTGAATCCGTGAACCAAGGAAGGATGGTTTCCCCTCTCACCCGTCTGGGGGCGGGGGGATAAGTTTTTCCTCCTGCCTAGGCTAGTCCGGTGCGCGGGCAGGCTGGGTTTTTCCTCCCGCCCAAGAAATTCGGAAAACGTAGCGACGTTTTCCGAATTCTTATGCCCACCGCACCTACTCGGATAAAACCCAGCCTCCCCGCGATGCCACTGTCAGCGCTCGGCGTGCAGGGAATAAGCGCGAGATAAGATCGGTTCCTGTAAAAGTTGCCCACCCCACCCCTTAGCACGGGAATAAGTTTTATCCGAGTCGGCTAGGCGGGCGTTAAATCCGAAAAGGCAACGCCTTTTCGGATTTTGGGCAGGAGGAAAAACTTATTCCCGTGCTGGACGACGGAGCGGGAGGAAAAACCTAGCCTCCCTGCCCACATTTGCCAAAAGTGCTACAAGCTAGGACGGAGGGTTTGCAGCATGCGCTCTGCCCACTGGGCATTCGGCTCCACTTGGGAACGCACTTTCGAAGCAGCCAGTTCGTCCTTAGCTAACTGGGCTGCCACCTGTGCATCTAAGTGCTGAACCTTCATGGTGGCAGTGCCGGGAACCAAATCCAGGCGCACCCCGGCTACCTCCAGGTGCCGCTGTACGGGACCGGCACTGGTAGTCACTGATTGGGCTCGTTCGTGAGGCGCAAAGGTAACTTTGCGTCGCAGCCACCCATCACGATAGATAAGCACGGTCTCGGTAGCAGTATAAGCGCGACGAAAACGGGCAAAAGGATCTAATATCTTGGCTTTATTACCAATGGAAATGAAAGAACCCACCGCCTGCGAATCCGAATTCTTGCCGTTAAAAGCCGTCTGTAGCAGCTGTTCACTTTCTGCGCCCTCGTTAATCCCTAAATCTCGAATCGCCATGTCTAAAATAATTTTTGCCTGCTCCAGGGTTCCTACTGGCAACAGTAGGTTATCGGCAGCCTGCTTCTTTTCGTTCCCGCTGGCTTGTGCCCCATGACCGGCGAGGGTAACTTCGGCTTGCCACCAGCCAAAAGGTCGCCACAATAAGGGCTGCAAAAACCGAATCGCGTGAATCCGCCCCGGCGGCAAGGTCTGGGATTTTAGTGCGAGCAAACCCGAGGTGACGCGGATACCGTCATGGGTAATATTGGCGCTGAAGTTAAAGCGAGCGTTAAAGCGTGACCAGACAATAGAAATGATCATCAAAGGTAAGATCGCGATGTAAATAATCGTGGAGATAATGCCCCCGCTTATTAGGGCACCAAGACTCACCTTGAGCGCCAGCAGGGAAACCGCCATACCGATCCCCGCTGCTAGTGCAATGATGATTAGCCAGATAACTTCCGAACATAGCAGGATGGAAGCCACTAATTTGCCTGGAGAAACCCGATAAACTTCGTATTCGTCTGCCGCTAAGTGGTAATCGTCCTCAGCAAAAAGCGCAGTCCCCGCCACCCCTTGGGCATGGGGCTGTTCAGAATATTCATTAGGGAGGGTTCGCCCCGCGATCCGGGCTACTACTTCCCGGCGTGCCCGATCTAAATATTTATTCGCCAGGAACTGGATTTCTACCCGGGAGCCTTGCCCACCTGCTGACTCTACGCGCAAGGCTCCCAGGCCAAAAATACGAGCAGCTAGTGGCCGATAGACATCAACCGATTGCACCCGATCGAGGGGAATCTTCCGGTGTTTTTTAAAGAAAATCCCGCGACGATATTGCACGTCGGTAACGGTTATTTTCCAAGAGGTCGCTCGCCAGGCGAAATACAGATATATGATAAACAGCGCTAGTATCGTCAACGGTACCGCAATCACTAGCAGCAACAGCAATGTGGGATGCCCGGCTAGATTCCCCTGGAGATAGTTAACCAGGGCAATCACATTATTTAGCGATTGCGTAAGCGCAACCACCAGGATAATCACCAACGCCTGCCAGACTTGTAAGAGTGGAGTCAGCCAATGTACCCGCCGCCAGGCAGAGTTTTCTTCGCTTGCGGTGCTGTCAGCCCTAGATCCACCCTCGCTAACCGACAGATTTACACTTTCATTTTGGGAGTAGTCGTTCCCGGCAAATCCCGAAGAGTTTTCATTTGTTAGTTCACGGTACTGTTCGCCCATCTAAATACCCTCAAGATTGGTTTCAGCAAGTTCAGAAATCTCTTCCCGCAATTGCGCGGCCTGTTCCCGAGGAATCCCCGGCAATAGTGCGTCCGTCGATGCGGAGGCAGTATGCAGTTTCACCTGCGCAATCCCAAAATGACGGGCGACTGGGCCTTCTTCTACGTCCACATATTGCAGCCTGCCCAAGGGAACCACAGTTAAGGACTTGAACATTATTCCCCTGCGAATCTGCAAGTCAGTTCCGGTAACTGCCCACCCCATAGCGCGCACTTGCCGCGGAATAAGCCATAGCAGCCAAAGGGCTATTCCCAGCACCAGACCGATCACCACCAGACCTATCCATTTTTCAGAGAGGGTGAAAAAAAGAATTATCGCCACTGCTACGAAGCAAAGCAGAAAAAATGCTACTGCTGCCAGACGTACCTTAATAAGCTCCAAAGAAACCGGACGAAACTTCACCCCTGCCGGCGCGAATGGATCTAACTGAGAGGAAACCATCTATTGTCCTTTTTGCTTTTATCCTATCAACACCATCCCCAACACTAAGAGTGGGGAATACTGGGCAACCCATTGTCACGGGACTGGAGCCCACTGACACTTGCTCTCGCGGAAGACCTAGGGCTGATGTCCTTTCTCTGTGTCTTTATTACGCCCGCGTTTTTGGGTACAAAAAACCCCGGGCAGTTGAGGGATGCCCGGGGTTTTTTCAGGTAGTAAGAGGAGCTACCCGATCATAAAGGAACGTGTAAGGCTGATAGCACCGGCTGCGCCGATGCCACCCAAGATAACGATTCCGGCGAGGGAGCCGGCGCCACCCATGCGGTCAATCGCGGAGAGATTGTTGGCCGCATAAGCCGTAGCATCAACATCGTTAGCGGTTAGGTTGCCGCTAACTTCGGTCGTACGAGCCTGAATCTGAACGGTGGTCTGAACGCCCTCATTGGACAGCCCCTCGGCAGCCTGTGCGGTCAGCACGCCAGCAGGAATCAACGCTGCCGCAGCGATTCCGCAAGCGGCCATCTTCTTGATCGAAGTTCCCTTGTTCATTTCAGTCTCCCTCACGACCTGAATTCTTTCTTGTTGGTATTAAT
>ERZ1673752.1488-NODE-1488-length-32353-cov-29.467769_pt1 | contig 32353 bp, 22 predicted proteins | sample MGYA00580195_ERZ1673752 | MGnify/ENA primary metagenome ERZ1673752 (study PRJEB41218, sample SAMN15661744) | gut metagenome | host: Homo sapiens | place: Canada: London | collected 2015-08-20/2019-03-30 | study: EMG produced TPA metagenomics assembly of...
TTGGATACAATGCACGCGAGGATCGCTTTGAGAACCTCCGTGAGTCCGGTGTCATCGACCCGACCAAGGTGTCGCGTGTCGCTCTTGAGAATGCTGCCTCCATCGCAGGCATGTTCCTCACCACCGAGTGTGTGATCACCGACATCAAGGAGGATGAGCCTGCCATGAATCCTGCCGCAGGTATGCCTCAGGGGATGTAACACTGCCCCCCACTGAGCCTAAAGTCGGCTCAGTACAGATAAGTCTGAAAAGGCTGCCGACCCTCAGTGGCCGGCAGCCTTTTTTGTACTCCGTAGGTAGGGAAAAGTAATCGAGCGTCTTACAGGATATGGTATGAGCCGGAGCAATCGGTCTCCTGATGAACTTAACCTCAGGTCGTGCCATGGAAAGACCACTTTATTGGCCACTTCTGATTACATTTGTCATTAGAATTATTTTATAGGAGTAATATGGACAATTTGATCACAGCCACAGGTAATATCAAGGCCATCGGGGTGCTTACCTCCGGAGGCGATGCACCGGGGATGAATCCCGCCATCCGTGCGGTAACGCGTACCGCCATCTACAATGGGATCAAGGTGTATGGTATCTACCAGGGATACAAGGGGCTCATTGACGATGAGATCAAAGAGCTCGCCACTGAGGATGTCAGTAACATTATCCAGAGGGGAGGCACCTTCCTGAAGACCGCACGCTGCAAGGAATTTATGACTGAGGAGGGGAGCCGGCTGGCATACGACAATCTTGTCAAGCACGGGATAGACGCTCTGGTGGTGATCGGTGGCGATGGCTCCCTGAGTGGCGCCCGGAAGTTTGCCAGTGACCACAATTACCCCATCGTAGGCATCCCCGGGACAATCGATAACGACCTCGGAGGGACCGACCAGACGATAGGCTACGCCACAGCCCTCAATACGATCATGGACGCAGTCGACAAGCTACGCGACACAGCCAGCTCGCACAACCGCCTCTTCATCGTAGAGGTGATGGGTCGTGATGCGGGATTTTTGGCACTCAATGGAGCCATTGCCAGTGGTGCCGAGGTTGCGGTGATACCGGAGTTTAAGAGCTCAATGGATCAGATGAACTGGATGGTTGAGAATGGGTTCCGAAAGACTAAGAACTCTGCCATCGTCCTTGTGGCTGAGAGTCCCGCCACCGGAGGCGCACAGGCACTAATCGAGAGGATCCACGAGTCACACCCTCAGTGGGAGGCTCGGGCTGTAATCCTGGGCCACATCCAGCGCGGTGGTAGCCCAGTCGCAGGCGACCGTATCTTAGCCAGTCGCTTAGGTGTCGCTGCTGTCGATGCACTCCTCGATGGACAGCGCAATATTATGGTTGGGATCCGAGACAACAGGGTCGTCTACATCCCATTCTCCAGTGCCATCAAGGGCGCCAAGAAGATCAGCGAGGAGGACTACCGAGTGCTCAATATACTATCACTATAAATCACACATAACCTATGCCAGTATCGGCCAAGACACCCCGCATACTTAACCCCAAGTATAGCTCTACGAGCGATCCTCTGAAGTACCTTCTCTTCGCCGTTGACCTCGATGGTACGCTAGTAACGGACGATAAGCAGATCACCCCCGCCACTGCCAATGCCATCCGAGAGATCCTCGAGATGGGCATGACCGTCGCCTTAGTGTCGGGGAGACCGACCTTTGGCTGCGAGCATATTGCAGATCAGCTCCAGCTTGCGAAGTATGGGGGGTATATCATCTCCTACAATGGTGCCAAGATCACCTCGTGCATCGACAACGATGTCCTCACCCGATCGACCATCTCACGAGAGACGGTCGGTGAGCTCTACGACTTCCTCAAGGGGTACCCCGTGACGATGATGACCTACACCCGCCACGAGATCATCACTGAGGATGCTGATAGCCACTACGTCCGCCAAGAGAGCCAGATAGACAATGGGATGCCGATACGCCAGGTGCCCAACCTCAAGGATGCACTCGTAAGAGACCCCTACAAGTGTGGTATTGCCGGTGACCCGGAGGTGATCGGCAAGCTGGCTATCGAACTGCAGGAGCGATTTAGTGGAAAGCTTAATGCGATCCTCTCCGGCCCGATCTTCATCGAGGTGATGAGTCCCTATGTGGACAAAGGAAAGGCGCTCAGCTTCCTCATGTCCGAGATGGGGATCGAGCGAAGCCAAGTGATCGCCGTCGGCGATGCCAATAACGACATCCCGATGCTCCAAGCTGCCGGACTGGGAGTGGCGATGGCTAATGCCAATGAGATGGTCAAGCAGGTGGCCGACTACGTCACCACCTCCAACATGGAGGAGGGGATCCAGCACCTACTTAATAAATATGTGCTGCATCCGGAGCAGTCCGCTGCGCATCCTGAGGTGGACTTCATCAATGCGATGCAGAAGGATACCCTTATGGAGACACTCGGGATGAAGTGTACGCTCCTTGAGGAGGGCTACGTGGAGTGTACGATGCCGGTCGACCGCCGCACCTGCCAACCTATGGGGATCCTCCATGGCGGTGCCTCCCTCGCTCTCGCTGAAACAATAGCCGGTTATGGGTCGGTCTACCTGCTGAGCCAGGATGAGACGATGGTGGGAATGCAGGTGAGCGGTAGCCACGTGCATTCCGCACGGCTCGGCAATACACTGACGGCCAAGGCTAAGATCATCCACCGCGGACGCTCAACTCACCTCTGGGATGTGGAGATTTACACAGAGATGGGGACCCTCGTCTCCTCTGTCCGTGTACTCAATAGCATCCTGCACAAGCGGTAGTTTTTCGTTTCTTTTAGTACATTTGACCGTCGCAAAGGGTATAAAGCTCTTTGCAACCTTTAATTTAGAATAGCTCAGTCGCGTAGCTCATAAGCACATTTACGCGTGCATCCTTAGGCGTGCCATCGCTTACCCCTCTCCCCGGGCTCGGAGATGGTGCTGCAAAAGGGTATTACACACTTTACTTGTAATGATATGGACACGATCATTATCGTTGCTTCATTTGCGGTCGGCATGCTCATCGGGGCGCTGATCAACCGACGATCCAAGAGGCTCACAGTCCCCTCTTGGCTCTCATCTGTCATCATCTGCATCCTTCTCTTCCTGCTCGGCATTGAGATCGGCAGCGACCACGATGCGATCAATTCTCTCGGTCAGATCGGTATCTCAGCTCTCTTGCTCACGATCGGGGCAGTGGTCTGCAGCGTCCTACTCGGATGGGGTATGTGGCGATTTATCGGGAAGTATATGGAAAAGAAAAATCAGCCATCACATAAGCAATGAAAGACAGTCTGATCATCTTTGCCTGCCTCATCGGCGGCGGACTTGTAGGATACTTTATGGGAGACAACGTCCCCGCAATCCTACTTGACTCACGGACCTCAATGTTTGTGATCTACATCCTCCTCTTCGTCATCGGGCTAAACTTAGGTACCGATATGGAGAAAGTGAAACTTATGCTCAAGATGCCATGGATCATCTGGACGCTCCCCGTCTTCACCTGCATTGGTAGTATCTGCGGCGCCGCCTTTATGACCCTATTTATCCCCAATATCACAGGGCTGGAGGGTGCGGCCATTGGTGCCGGTCTCGGGTGGTACTCTCTCTCGAGTATCATCATTGGATCCTATGGAGCTGCCTCGCTTGCGACTGTCGCCTTGATCTCAAATATCATACGAGAGGCGACTGCCCTCCTGATGGTCCCACTCATAGGGAATAAGATCGGGCCTATGGCATCGATCTCTCTCTGCGGAGCCAATAGCGCCGACGTCTGTCTCCCTGTAGTGCAGAAGTCTGTAGGTGCCAGCTACACGATCCCCTCTATCTTCCACGGCATAGTGACTAATATCCTGGTGCCTGTGCTGGTAGGATTTTTCTGCGAGCTCATCTACGTGATCTGATAAACGATCTGACTACTTTTATTACACTCAATATTACTCCAACATTTATGGACAAAACCATGAAGCTGCTTGCAGTGTCCCTCCTGACACTGGCAGCCCCCCTCGCTGCTTTGGGACAGGCGGAGGATGCGGGATGGATTAGGAACACCGCCCTAAGCCCCGATGGAAAGGTGGTCGCCTTTACCTACCAAGGGGATATTTTCACCGTACCGGTGAGCGGTGGCATCGCCACACAGATCACGTCCAATCCTGCGTACGACACGGCGCCGGTCTGGAGCCCTGATGGACAGAGCATCGCCTTCTCGTCTGACCGGGAGTTCGGCACATTCCACGTCTATCTCACCTCCCGTCAGGGCGGTCAGGCAAGGAAGCTGACCTACATCAATGGCAAGACACAGACACCGGTCGCCTTCTTAGACAACGAGACCATCCTCTACGAGTGCGGCTATCGCACCACCAAAGAGTCGGGTATCTTCCCCGGTGGCTCCTTCTCTCAAGTCTACCGGATTAAGACCACCGGTGGGCGTCCGCACCTCTTCTCCGCCTTTACGATGAAGATGCCGTCAATCAATCGCACGGACGGACGCATCCTCTTTACCGACTTCAAGGGGTACGAGGATCCTCTGCGCAAGCACCACAAGTCTCCAGTCGCCAGAGATATATGGATGTGGACTCCGGATGGCAGTATGGGCAAGTATGCCAAGATCACTGCCTTTGAGGGTGAGGATCGCAATGCCATCTGGCTCCCGGGTGAGGAGGCTTTCCTCTTCCTGAGCGAGCGGGATGGTAACTTCAATGTCTACCGCGCCACTCTCGCTGACCCGACCCACCCCACTCAGCTGACCAACTTTAAGAAGCACCCGGTCCGCAATCTCTCTATGGACAATAGTGGCAACATCGCCTTCTCCTGGAATGGTCGGCTCTACTATATGCCTAAGGGGGGAGAGGCGAAGCAGCTCCCTGTGCGGGTGATTGCCGACAACAGCAAGCAGGAGAAGCTCTATGTGGCCTACCGGAGCGGGGCTTCAGAGGCAAAGCTCTCTCCCAATGACAAGGAGTACGCTTTCATCGTCCATGGCGACGTCTACGTTGCCAATATTGAGTACGGCACCACGAAGCGGATCACCAATACCCCTGAGCAGGAGCGAGACCTGACTTTCAGCCCCGATGGACGCACCCTCGTCTACTCCTCAGAGCGTGAGGATCAGTGGAACCTCTATCAGACCACCATCAAGCGCTCTGACGAGAAGACCTTCACCTACGCTACCGAGCTGGAGGAGAAGAAGCTGACTCACGAGAAGGAGGTACCCGCATTCCAGCCGGTCTTTAGCCCCGATGGGAAGAAGATCGCCTACCTAAGGGATCGCGCTGCAGTCTACTGTCTTGACCTTGCCAGTGGCAAGAGCACCGAGGTGCTGAATAAGAAGTACAACTACTCCTACTCTGATGGAGACCAGTGGTTTACCTGGAGTCCCGACTCAAGGTATATCCTGACCAACTTTATGGGCAATGGTGGCTGGAATAATGCCGACGTGGCTCTCGTCAAGGCGGATGGTACTGGTGAGCTAGTCAATCTCACAGAGACCGGATACAATGCCATCGGTGCCCGCTTTGTCCTTGATGGAAAAGCGATCGCCTACTATTGCGACTACGCCGGCTACCGTAGCCACGGCTCCTGGGGTTCTCAGACGGATATCTACCTGATGTTCCTTGATCAGGATGCATACGACCGCTTCCTCCTTGATAAGGAGGAGCGCGAGGTGCTCCTGAAGGACAAGGATGAGAAAAAGGAGAGCGCAGACAAGAGCGACAAGGACAAGAAGAAAAAGGGAAAGAAGGACAAGAAGAGCAAGGACGAGGACAAGGTGAAGCCTCTCGTCTTCGACTTCTCCAATCGCGACAAGCGTATCGTCCGCATCACCCGTACGAGTGGCTCTCAGTCTGACTTCGCTGTTACGCCGGAGGGAGATAAGTTCTACTACCTCGCTTCCTTCGATGGCACGACCAACCTTTACTGCCTCGACCTCGCTGAGAAAGAGACTAAGGAGATCGTTGGCGATACCGGCAGTGGCTCTCTTGAGATGAGCAAGGATGGGAAGACCCTCTACCTCTTTGGCTACAATGGCTTCAAGAAGATCGAGGGCAGGGACATCACTCCCCTCACCTACTCTGCACGCTTTGAGTACTCACCTGCTAAGGAGCGGGCATACATCTACGACCATATGGTTAGGCAGGTAGAGAATAAGTTCTACGATGCCAATCTCCATGGTGTAGACTGGAAGGGCTACTCCGACAGCTATAGGGAGATCCTGCCCTTCATCAATAACAACTACGACTTCGCCGAGCTCTGCAGCGAGCTCCTCGGAGAGCTCAATGGCTCCCACACCGGTATGCGTTACTTCGGTGGTGCGTCCACCATTCGGACCGCTTCACTCGGACTCTTCTACGATGACAGCTACGAAGGCGAGGGAGCCAAGATCACCGAGGTGATCGTCGGTGGTCCCTTTGACCGCGCCAAGTCGATTGCCAAGCCGGGCGTCATCGTCCTCAAGATCAATGGCACCACCATCTCCAAGGACCTCCCGATCGAGCATTACCTAAATGGTCTCACCGGACAGCGTACAGTCGTGACCCTCAGGGATGAGAGCGGCAAGGAGGTTGAGGAGTCTGTCGTTCCCATCTCACTCGGTAAGGAGTCATCTCTCCTCTACGACCGCTGGGTGGACCGCCGGGCAGCTCTCACCGAGAAGTGGAGCAATGGTCGTGTCGGCTATGTCCACATCGAGGGAATGGATAGCGAATCCTTCCGTCGGGTATTCAGCAAGATGCTCGGCAAGTACCGAGGCTGCGATGCGATCGTTGTGGATACGCGCCACAATGGTGGCGGCTGGCTACACAATGATGTAGCAATCCTACTTAGTGGCAAAGAGTATGCACGCTTCCAGCCGAGAGGTCAGTACATCGGCTCCGAACCCTTCATGCAGTGGTACAAGCCGTCCAATATGCTGGTGAGTGAGGATAATTACTCCGATGCATACGGCACCCCGTGGACCTACCAGACCCTCAAGCTCGGCAAACTGGTCGGCACCCCCGTGGCCGGTACCATGACTGCCGTATGGTGGGAGACGCAGGTCAATGAGGACCTCGTCTTCGGCATCCCACAGGTGACGATGACCGGGACGGACAATCTTCCCCGAGAGAATAGAGCGATCTACCCTGAGATCACAGTCTACAACTCTCCCGAGGACTTCCTGACTGATAATGACCTTCAGCTCAAGGCAGCCATAGAAGACCTCATCCAGAGGGTAGACTCCGCAAAGAAGTAAGGAGCTACAGTGTAAAGAAGAGTGGCAGCGCCTCATTCCGAGACGCTGCCACTCTTCTATTATGTCAAAAGCAAAAAAAAGAGACTCTACAAACGAATGTAAAGTCTCCGTAGGGTGCCCAAAGAGGTTCGAACTCTCGACATCTGGAACCACAATCCAGCGCTCTACCAACTGAGCTATGGGCACCATATCACCTCTGAAATTCCTCTCGGAAGTGTAGCGCAAAGGTACGACATAATTTCTAACCCTGCAATAGACTATTCGTCCTCATATAGGTGCCGTAGCGGGCTATTGCAGGGCTTATCAGCAGGCGTATATGCAGATAGCAAAGTCCGATATTGTCATCTTCATCACACAAAATGGCATAGAAGGACTGATAAGTGCGATGAAAAAGCGATTTCAACGCCCTTTTTGTGACGAATTATATTGTATTTCAATAAAAGTTCCTACATTTGAGCATGTAGAAGGGATGTCACATTGAGTGCGTTAGCAGTTGGGGTCTCTACTACACACCTTAGCATCATTATTTTTTACACGTTTAATAACCATATTACATTACCATGAACAAGACCGAATTCATTGAGGCAGTTGCCCAGAAGGCCGAGCTCACCAAGGCAGACGCCAAGAAGGCTGTCAATGCTTTTTGCGACGTTATCGCAGAGGCTATGAAGAAGGACGAGAAGGTGACCATCATCGGCTTTGGCACATTCTCCACCAGCGAGCGTGCTGCTCGTACAGGCATCAACCCTCAGACCGGCAAGAAGATGCACATCGCTGCTCGCAAGTCTGTAAAGTTCAAGGCCGGCTCCGGGCTCGACCTCAAGAAGTGATCCGGATCCTCTTGAGATAGCGGAGGGGAATACTCCTCTCTGCGCTTAAGCTTATGGCGGGTGTCAGACCAAGTGGTCCGACACCCGCCATATCTTGTATCATACCTGTCTTATGCGACTATGAAACGCCTCCCGATGTGACACATTGTACCGCCATCAGTTACTTAGAGACAGACTTGGCATAGGGTTTGTACATATGAGGGTGCAGTCCTCTCATCACGAGAGGACGACACTAACACATAGACAACAAACTAATTTCATATATAAGATACAATGGGAAAGATTATCGGAATCGACTTAGGTACAACTAACTCCTGTGTGGCTGTACTCGAGAATAAGGAGCCCGTCGTGATTACAAATAGCGAGGGCAAAAGGACCACCCCGAGTGTGGTCGCCTTTGTGGATGGTGGTGAGCGCAAGGTCGGAGACCCTGCAAAACGTCAGGCAATCACCAATCCTCAAAATACAGTCTACTCTATCAAGCGCTTTATGGGAGAGAGATACTCTCAGATAGAGAAGGAGGCGTCTCGCATGCCCTACAAGGTCGTGGCGAGTGGTAATGACCTGCCACAGGTAGACATTAATGGTCAGATGTACACGCCTCAGGAGATCTCCGCCATGATCCTCCAGAAGATGAAGCAGACAGCGGAGGACTACCTCGGTGAGGCAGTGACGGAGGCGGTGATCACTGTACCCGCTTACTTCAGTGACTCTCAGCGCCAAGCCACCAAGGAGGCCGGTGAGATCGCGGGACTCAACGTGCGTCGTATCGTCAATGAGCCTACTGCCGCTGCCCTCGCCTATGGCCTCGACAAGAGCAACAAGGATATGAATATTGCCGTCTTTGACTTAGGTGGCGGTACGTTTGATATCTCTATCCTTGAGCTGGGCGATGGGGTCTTTGAGGTAAAGAGTACCAATGGAGACACCCACCTTGGTGGTGACGACTTTGATCACGCCATCATGGATTGGCTGGCCGATGACTTCCTCAGCACTGAGAATGTCGATCTCCGCAAGGACCCGATGGCTCTGCAGCGCCTCAAGGACGCTGCTGAGAAGGCAAAGATTGAGCTCTCCAGCACCACCTCGACGGAGATCAACCTCCCCTACATTACCTCTGTGGATAATGTACCAAAGCACTTGGTGAAGACCCTGACGAGAGCTCAGTTTGAGCAGCTCTGCCACAATATCATCCAGCGATGCATCGAGCCGGTGAATAAGGCACTGGCAGACGCAGGTCTCTCTGCCTCGGACATTAATGATGTCATCCTCGTGGGTGGATCGACCCGTATTCCTGCCATCCAGGATCTGGTGAAGAAGCTCTTCGGTCAGGATCCCTCCAAGGGAGTCAACCCCGATGAGGTCGTTGCACTCGGTGCGGCTATCCAGGGTGGCGTACTCAGCGGAGACGTGAAGGATGTCCTCCTCCTTGATGTCACCCCACTCTCTCTCGGTATCGAGACTATGGGCGGTGTGATGACTCGGCTGATCGATGCCAATACCACCATCCCGACCAAGAAGTCTCAGGTCTTCACCACCGCAGCTGACAATCAGCCCTCCGTGGAGATCCACGTGCTCCAGGGTGAGCGCCCCATGGCGAAGGACAATAAGTCGCTCGGAAAATTCAATCTCGACGGCATCCTCCCTGCCAAGCGTGGCGTACCTCAGATCGAGGTGACCTTTGACATTGATGCCAATGGCATCGTCAACGTGTCCGCTCGCGATAAGGGGACCGGCAAGGAGCAGAAGATCCGTATTGAGGCCTCCAGTGGTCTCTCTCAGGAGGAGATCGATCGTATGAAGGCAGAGGCAGAGGCTAATGCCGATAACGATAAGAAGGAGAAGGAGAAGATTGACAAGCTCAATCAGGCCGACAGTGTGATCTTCCAGACTGAGAACCAGCTCAAGGATCTCGGTGACAAGATCCCCGCAGATGAGAAGTCCAAGATTGAAGCTGCACTCAGCAAGCTCAAGGAGGCACACAAGGCTCAGGACATTGCCGGTATTGACTCAGCAATGGAGGAGCTGAATACGATCTTCCAAGGCCTCTCAGCTCAGATGTACGGCCAGCAGGGCGCTGATGCTCAGCAGGGTGCTTCGGGAGCTGGTCAGCAGACCACCTCAGGCCCCACTGCCGGAGGCAACTCCTCAGACAACTCCGGTGAGGGAGACGTCAAGGATGCTGACTTCGAGGAGGTGTGATAGTCCGCCTTTTCCCACAGAGAGGGATCTGAGGTGATTTAACTTCAGGTCATCCCTTTAGTCAAAAGACCCATAGGTTTCCGCCTGTGGGTCTTTTTTTTGTGCGATACAAGAGAGGGCAAATCTAATACCGGTATTAGTCGCATCTAATATCGGTAAAGCTACGATCTAATACCGGTATTAGATCGCACTCTGAGGATATTGGATCAGAAGTGAGTAAGTATTTGCCTTTTCTCTCAAGCTCAAGACCCGCTATTTTGGTACCTTTACACATTCATAATTTGCCCTAAACAGAGAATGAGCAAAAGCAAGCTTGAGAAATTTGCCGAGATTGACCGGCTGACCAACGTCCTACAGTATCCCTTTGAGACACTTCGGCGGGAGGGGATGACCTTCCCCCACAAGGGGCATTGGTCTGAAGAGGTCTTCCGCAATGGTGCACCCATCGTGCTGGAGCTCGGCTGTGGTAGAGGTGAGTACACCGTAGAGCTCGGTCGGACCTATTGCGATCGCAACTTCATCGGGATGGACATCAAGGGGAATCGTCTCTGGGCCGGAGCCAAGGCTGCTGACGAGGAGGGACTGGAGAATGTACGCTTCCTGAGAGCTGAAATCGAGTTTCTGGACACTTTTTTTGCACCGGGGGAGATATCTGAGATATGGCTCACCTTCCCCGACCCGCAGATGCGTAAGTGCAGGCGTCGACTTACCTCACCCCGGTTTCTGGCTATGTATCGTCAGATCTTAGCAGAGCCTTCGGTGCTTCACCTTAAGACCGACTCGCAGTTTCTTTTCCGCTACACCGAGGCTGTTGCTGAGGTCAATGGTCTAACGATCAATGAGCGAATGACTGACGTGGGCAGCGAGGCCGCCGCCGACTCCCCGCTCCGGACGATCCAGACGTACTACGAGCAACAATGGATCGCCCGAGGGATCTCGATAAAGTACCTCCGGTTGCAACTGGATCACCTCCCAGATGAACCCATAGAGCCGGAGATAGAGATCGAGCCGGACAGCTATAGGAGCTTTGGTAGGTCCCGAAGGTCAGAGGTGGTGGGCAAAGGAAGCAAAGAAGAATAAATCGTAAGAATAGAGATGCCATATATCACACTATACCCGGCACTGATCCGGGAAGCACTTAAGGAGGTCCGATATCCCGGTGAGGAATCGGACATTGTCTCCTCGGGAATGGTGGAGGACAATATCAGGATAGAAGAGAATAAGGTCTCCTTCTCCATACGCTTCAAGAAAAGTCGCGACCCCTTCCACAAGAGTGTCTTGAGGGCAGCTGAGGCGGCGCTGAAGCGAGAGATCTCGCCCGAGCTCGAGGTGGAGATCACTCCCCTATTCCCTGAGCCGACCCCTACAGCCGACGAGGAACCGCCCCTGCAGGGTGTCAAGAATATCATCGCTATCGCCTCCGGCAAGGGGGGCGTAGGCAAGAGCACAGTGACCACCAACCTGGCTGTGTCACTGGCTGCACTCGGGTATAGCGTGGGACTGCTGGATGCGGATATCTTTGGTCCTTCTATCCCCCGTATGCTCGGGGTGCAGGAGTACAGACCCTGGCTCGATGAGGTGGACGGCAAGGAGCTGATCCACCCTGCGGAGGCCTATGGCGTCAAGGCACTCTCCATCGGACACTTTGTCGACTCTGACCAAGCTCTCGCCTGGCGAGGATCTATGGCATCCAATGCTCTCGGGCAACTGATCCGCGAGGGTAACTGGGGAGAGCTGGACTACCTCCTCATCGACCTGCCTCCCGGCACATCGGATATACAACTAACACTGATACAGACGCTTCCCATCACCGGGGCAGTCATCGTAACTACCCCTCAGAGCGTAGCTACAGACGATGCGATCAAGGCGATCAATCTCTTCAGGCTTGATCAGGTGTCAGTACCGATCCTCGGGGTGGTGGAGAACATGTCGTGGTTTACCCCTGCTGAGCTGCCGGATCATCGGTACCACATCTTCGGTGAAGGCGGTGGAGAGGCTCTGGCAGAGCTCACAGGTAGTACGCTACTGGGCCAGATCCCTCTCGTGCAGAGCGTACGCGAAGGAGGTGATGAGGGAAAGCCGGTTGCCCTCCGAGAGACGGTGTCGGGGCTTGCATTCCGTCACGTAGCAGAGCAGATGATCGGAGCCGTGGAGGAGCGCAATAAGCTACTTCCTCCCACCCATCAAGTAAAGGTCAATAAGTAACATCAAGATACATTTTTATCAGGAACGTCATGTCAAATAGTACTTCCTACAGGCGCAGTGATGGCAAGTCAATGCTCGGCTTCCTCAAGGGAGTCAATCCCGCTGTCTATCTCTTCAGCGCCACTGTGCTAGCACTCATTTTAGCCAACTCCCCTTGGAGTGGCTACTACTTCTCTTTCCTAAATACACCGATCAACCTCCAGATAGGAGATTGGCAGGTCTTTAGTCACCACGGGAGGACGATGAACCTAGGCGAGTTTATCAATGACGCCCTGATGTGCTTCTTCTTCTTCTCTGTGGGACTGGAAATCAAGCATGAGATGGTGGGCGGGTCACTGTCGGACTTCAAGACGGCAAACCTACCGGTCCTGGCGGCCATCGGTGGCATGGTGGTACCGGTTGCCTGCTTCGCTCTTATTGAGAGTGGCAACGCCACCGTGCTGAGAGGTGCCGCCATCCCGATGTCAACCGATATCGCCTTCTCCCTCGCAGCCCTCGGTCTACTTGGTAGCCGTGTACCCACGACACTGAAGGTATTCCTGATGGCTCTTGCCGTCGTGGACGATATCGGAGGGATCCTTGTCATTGCAATCTTCTACTCTGAGGGACTGGCGATCTTACCGTTGCTGATCGCCGCAGCACTGCTGATCATCACCCGCTTCTGTGGCCAAAAGGGAGTGTACCAACAGTGGTTCTACTACCTTATGTTCTTCCTCGTGTGGCTCTGCTTCCTCCAGGGGGGGATACACACGACGATTGCCGGTGTACTGCTCGCCTTCTGCGTACCCTACGTCCCGATAGGTGTCCCAAAGGATCTGATGGACCAGATCAACGTGGCAAGGCAGAGCTTTGACACCTACCCCGTGGCTCACAGCAAGAATAGAGTCTATATGTCTGCCTCTCAGCTTGACACGCTCACTCAACTCCGCAACACCTCCTCCAAGGTGGTGAGCCCAGTGCAACGGATGAATGTCAATATAAGTCCCTTCGTGAACTATGTTGTGCTGCCACTCTTCGCCTTCTCCAATGCGGGGATAGCCCTTGGCGATGTGCCGATAAGCGACTTTGCAGGCGGTGTCCCCTTCGCAGTGATGCTGGGTCTGGTGGTCGGCAAGCCACTTGGCATTTTCCTATTTACCTGGCTCTTCACCAAGCTTGGGGTGGTCAGCTTCCCTCCCGGTATGACGAAGCGAAATCTGCTGGGCGTGGGTATGTTTGCTGGGATCGGCTTTACCGTATCACTCTTTGTGGCGACTCTTGCCTACCCCGCATCTCTCGGCGACATCGGTGTCGAGTACCTCAATGATGCCAAGCTCGGCATCCTGCTCGGCAGCTTGATCTCCGGGGTCATCGCTTACTACTATATGCGCATAGTCCTGAATAAGGAGGTTAAGGAGGGGCGAGGTGCTGCCAGCCCGGAGTATCAGGCTTACCTTAGTGCACAATCGGGTCATCCTCAAGAAGAGAAGTAACATATAGATGAGCAGAGGAGACCATCTTATACTCAAGTCCGTACTTCTCCTCCTCGCAGCCTCCGGACTTGCCTTTGGGGTAACACTTACCCTGAGAGAGCTCTTTCCCTCCCTTGGAGTCAAGGTGTTCAACCCTCTGAGCGACCTCTTTCCCACACCTGGAGGAGAGCTGGCTCAGCGGGTTGACACAACCCCAGAGGACCCACTGCTTGCAGAGGCAATGAGGCGTGACAGTCTTGAGCGTGAGGAGGCTGAGTTGGTAACCGATACTCTGCAAGTGGATAGTGTCATGGAGCCGACCTCTGCCGGACTGCTCCCCGCAGGACTAATCGACTACTCAGGTGGCTCGGCACTCACTCGGCTGAGGGAGATCCTCACAGAAGCAGGTGATCAGCCGGTCAATGTAGCTTTCCTTGGAGACTCCTTCATTGAGGGAGACATCTTAGTCGAACACTTCCGTGAGGCTCTGCAGGCGCGCTATGGCGGTGGAGGAGTCGGCTATGTGCCCCTCACCTCAGTCACGGCTCGCTTCAGACAGACGATCAAGCACAGTTTCTCTGGGGCGTGGGAGGATGACAATGCCCTTAAGCACCCGCATGGCAGCCACTTCTTGATCACAGGGTCTTACCAGCAGGCGGTCGGTGAAGCAGGAGTCAGCTATGAAAATAGGCAACCGGTTGACCAAGCGACCCTCCTCTACACATCGGAGGACAGCCTACGGATCAGCTCTATATTGAATGGAGATGCACCCACAGAGATACTTCTTCCATCAACGGGTGGAAGCCTGCATGGGGTGAAAGTGGGGCGACAGGTTGCAACGCTACGTCTTGACTTTCCCAAGGCCGAGGGTAGCAGACTCTATGGTATCTGTATGGATGGGGACAAGGGCGTACGTGTGGATAATATGAGTCTGAGAGGCTCCTCCGGTCTGCAGCTGGGTGCAGTCTCGCCAAGTCTCTCGGAGGATCTCCATCGCATCCGACCTTACCACCTGATCGTCCTCTCCTATGGACTCAACGTAGTGAGCCCTAAGGATACCCGCTATGACTATGGCTATTACTTCAGGGGGATGGATCGGGCACTCACAGGCCTCCATGAGATCTACCCTGAGGCTATCTTCCTGATCATCTCAATCTCCGACCGTGGTCAGAGGATTGACGGCGAAGTCTACACGCTTCCCGGTGTACCACGAATGGTAGAGATACAGGAGCGATTAGCGAAAAAGTACCACGCTCTTTTCTTCAATACCTATGGTACCATACGCTCAATGGGCGGGATACGGAGCTTTGTTTCGAAGGGATGGGCGGCAAAGGACTACACCCACCTCAGCTCTGCCGGTGGTCGAGAGATCTCCAAGCGACTGGTGCAGGACCTGATAGAGAGTCCCATTGATCAAGTGACTCGTCAGGTAGCAGAGTCTCCCATTGAGGAATCACTCCCCCCAACAAAAGGCAAGGGAGCCGAGCGTATTAAAGCCAAGAGTGACACCCTGAAGCAGCGGAGTAGCTCTCCGACCACGCTTCCTCAGGAAAGCACAGCAAAGAAGGACTCCATCTAAAGTTTATGCGGTCTCACTACCCTATCCGCCTTTTGCTACCACTCTTGGCGATCGTACCGATGATCGAGTCAGGGGCATTGCTTAATGCTCAGCAGGAGTCGCAGCATGACCTCTACAGACAAGAGCGTGCAGTACAGGTAGTAGCCCCTCGCGGCTATCTTGACCCCATATGGCAGAGATGCTCGACACCGGGCGGAGATGATCATACGATCGTCCTGCACTTAGGCGACTCGCATGTGCAAGCGGGCTTCTTCACGATGCCGATCAGGGAATACTTCGGCCGTCAGTTTGGGCTCTCCGGACCGGGCCTGATCGTCCCCTACCGGATACTGGGTACCAATGAGCCCCGGCACACGAGGCTCCAAGGACGGCGGGGCGGCTATGCCACCGATCAGATCACCCGCAGATCCTATGCAGGCGAAGGCCCCACAGGGATAGAGATGCGATCAATCGTCTCCAGACCTCAGGAGGTGACTCTCTCCACGAGTGACGGGGTCCGTTTTGACCGAGTAATCGTATTCCATGGTCCCAATGACAGAGCCTTCTCCCTCTCCGGAGACTGGTCCGACTCACCTCGACGCCCATTCTCCCTCCTTACCGCAGGCTTCTGTGAAGTGGATACCCTTGACCTTAAGCGAAGCGTCACATCCACTAAGCTGGTGATCCCGGCAGGAGCGACCTTTTATGGTGCGAGCTTAGAGTGTCTGGCTCCGGGCGTGACCGTGCATACTCTGGGGCACAATGGGGCTACCTATCAGACCTACCTTAAGGATCACTTCACCAGCTCGGTGTCAAAGCTGAAGCCGGACTTGATCATCATCTCCCTCGGTACCAACGATGCTATGGGGCGAGTCAACTCATCGGCAGTAAGGGCGTCTGTGAGAAGCCTTGTCAACCAATTGAGAAAAAGCTGTCCTGAGGCAAAAATCGTCCTCTCCACTCCGGTCATGAGCTATGTCTCACGCCGTCGAGGTCGGACCGCTCCTAATCCCAGTGTCAAGCTGGTCTCACGTGCCATAATAGAGGAGGCAAAGGCTCTGGGCGTTGGGTACATCGATACATTCGAGATCTTCGGTGGGGAGAGAGGAGCAGACAGATTAGTCTCCGAGGGGCTACTCCGGAGTGACCGGATCCACCTCACCACCGAGGGCTACAAATCACTCGGAAACTCCATAGCCGATGCGCTTGCCAAGGACTATAAGCGCTACCTCGGCTCTCGTGCAATGATCAACTAACGCATCCCATGTGGCAAAAAATCATAGGGTTACTGAGCTACGACCCGGCCTCCCCTCTGCTCTTCAATAGCGGTCTCTTCCTAGTCCTCTTCCTCCTTTTTGTCCCGGTATTCTATCTGCTCCGCAGGCGCCATCTCCCGAGGACAATCTGGGTGGTGCTCTTCTCCCTCTACTTCTACTATCTCTCAAGCGGAGTATACTTTGTCCTCCTAATCCTCTTAGCGACAACTGATTTCATCATAGGTCGGCAGATCACCAGGAGCAAAAGCAGGTCGGGAAAGAAAGGCTGGCTCGTCCTCAGCCTACTTCTTGACCTCGGACTGCTCTGTTACTTCAAGTACACAAATTTCCTCTACGACTCCTTTGCTCCACTTTTCGGAGCGACACCGGAGGGGCACCACTTTGACATCTTTCTGCCTGTGGGCATCTCTTTCTTTACCTTTCAGTCCCTGAGCTATGTGATCGATATATATCGGGGAAAGATAGAGCCGCTCAAGCGATGGATCGACTACCTATTCTACATATCCTTCTTCCCGCAGTTGGTAGCCGGGCCGATTGTCCGAGCTGTCGACTTCATCCCGCAGATCCACCGGATCCCCGGAGTGAGTCGGGATGACTTCGGTCGGGGGCTGTTTCTGATCCTCTGTGGACTGCTTAAGAAAGGGGTGATCTCAGACTATATATCGCTCAACTTTGTTGACCGGGTCTTTGACCAGCCACTGCTCTACAGCGGATTTGAGAACTTAATGGGTGTCTACGGCTATGCCCTGCAGATCTACTGCGACTTCTCCGGCTACTCAGACATTGCGATCGGGCTGGCACTCTGGATGGGGTACCACTTCAATACCAACTTTGACTTCCCCTATAAGTCGGCCACTATTACCGAGTTTTGGCGACGCTGGCACATCTCTCTCTCCTCCTGGCTGAGGGACTACGTCTACATCTCTCTGGGAGGGAATAGGAAGGGGAAGATCCGTACCTACATCAACCTCCTCATTACGATGCTCCTTGGTGGACTATGGCACGGAGCCAATATCCGCTTCGTCCTATGGGGTGCTATGCACGGAGTGGCTCTTGCGGTACACAAGTTTTTCCTAAGTCTCTTCCCCCGGATGGGTCGCACCGGCGAAGAGATGAGCCCCATATGGAGGGTCATCTCCGTGATCATCACCTTTCACTTTGTCTGCTTTACGTGGATCTTCTTCCGTATGGGGTCGATCAGTGGTGTGTGGGATATGCTGACGATGATCACGCAGGAGTTCCACCCTGAGGTGATACCGCAATTCTTCGCAGGGTATCGGATGGTGACAGCCCTCATCATCACCGGCTTCCTACTTCACTTCTGTCCGGAGAAATGCCGTGAGGCGATCCAAAACAGTGTAACCAGGGCTCCCCTCTGGGCTCAGACGCTGCTCTTTGCAGCAGTATTAGTGATCCTCACGCAATTCAGGAGCGCTGGTGTACAGCCATTTATCTACTTCCAATTCTGACACTTATAGCAGACTATCGCTTCAAAGATATAGGCAAGAGTTAGCGGATCAAGTCAAGGGATAGAGCTTTATACTATATACCTCGGAAAATGACAGCGGAGGGATGAAACCTTTCCGCCTACGAACGGAGACGGCGAGTATGAAGAAAAAAGCCTACAAATCCGTGTTAACTTCAAAAATAATACATATCTTTGGACCATAAGAGTAACAAGAACAACATTCAATCACTTTTCAAAGCAACTTTACAATCGTCATGAAAAAGCACAATTTCACTGCAGGACCATGTATCCTGGATGAGGGTGTCATCAAGGAGGCCGCTCGTGCGGTACTCAACTACAATGGCACAGATCTCTCCCTGATCGAGATCTCCCACCGTAGCAAGACCTTCCAAGACACGCTCGCTGAGACCACAGCACTCTTTAAGGAGGTGCTCGAGATCCCTGATACACACACGGTCTTCTTCCTCGGAGGAGGAGCCAGCCTGCAGTTTTATGCTCACGCAGTCAATTTCCTCAAGAAAAAGGCTGCCTATGTCGATACCGGCAATTGGGCTCATAAGGCTATTGAGGAGGCCCAGGTCGTAGGTGATGTTGACGTAGTCGCCAGCAGCCGTGATGCCAACTACACCTTCTACCCCGAGCTCCCGAAGCTCTCACCGGACGAGTACGACTACCTCCACTTCACCACCAACAACACCATCTATGGTACGGAGCTGCGTGAGGATCCTGAGGTTGGTGTGCCACTGATCGCTGATATGTCCTCTGACATCTTCACCCGTCACATCGACTTCTCCAAGTACATCTGCATCTATGGAGGTGCTCAGAAGAATATCGCCCCCGCCGGTGTCACCTTTGTGATCGTACGCAAGGACGCCCTCGGCAAGACCGGTCGTGCCATCCCGAAGATCCTCGACTACCAGACCCACGTTGATCACCCCGACTCCTACAATACGCCTCCTGTATTCCAGATCTACGTGATGCAGCAGACGCTTAAGTGGTTCAAGGAGATCGGTGGTCTCGATGAGCTTGAGAAAAGAGCTAAGGAGAGAGCAAAGGTGCTCTATGACGAGATTGACCGCTCTAAGGTCTTCCGTGGCGTAGCCAGGAAGGAGGATCGCTCTCTGATGAATGTAGACTTTGTCCTCGCAGACGAGTACAAGGACAAGGAGGCAGCATTCTTTGACTTTGCGAAGAAGAGAGGTATGGAGGGCATCAAGGGTCACCGCTCCATCGGTGGTTGCCGCTGCTCACTCTACAACGCACTCCCCCTCTACAGCGTGGAGGCACTCGTCAAGTGCATGCAGGACTTTGAGAAGGAGATCCTCTAACTCACGATAGCCTGATATCACAATGACTAAGAAAGTATTAGTAGCTACCGAGAAGCCCTTCAACTCCGCCGCAGTGCCACAGATCCGCAAGATCGTGGAGGATGCCGGATACAAGCTCGAGGTGCTGGAGAAGTATCAGAGCCAGGACGAGCTGCTGAAGGCAGTCGCTGACGCCAATGCCCTCATCGTCCGCAGTGACAAGATCACCAAGGAGGTGATCGACGCCGGCAAGGAGCTGGAGGTGATCGTCCGTGCCGGTGCCGGATACGACTCCATTGATACTCAGTATGCCAAGGAGAAGGGTGTGATCGTAGAAAATACTCCCGGACAGAACTCCAACGCTGTCGGAGAGCTAGTCTTCGGTCTGCTTGTATTCGCAGCACGCAATCGCTTCAACGGCAAGTCCGGTAGCGAGCTGATGGGCAAGAAGATCGGCTTCCACGCCTTTGGTCACACCGCCCGTTGCGCTGCTCGTATTGCACGCGGCTTCGGTATGGAGATCTACTGCTTTGAGCCCTTCTTTGAGCAGGGCAAGGAGCGCTCCCCCAAGGAGTACGAGGATGTCACCAACTTCACCAACGTGGAGGATCTCTACAAGACCTGTGACATCGTCTCCCTGCACCTCCCCGCCACACCGGAGACCAAGGGATCCATCAACTATGACCTCGTGAAGAACATGCCTAAGGGCGGTGTCCTCCTCAATGCTGCTCGCAAGGAGATCATTGACGAGGCCGGACTTCTGAAGCTCATGCAGGAGCGTGAGGACCTCAAGTATCTCACCGATATTATGCCCGATATGGATGCAGAGTATCGCGAGAAGCTGGGTGACCGCTACTTCTCCACCCCCAAGAAGATGGGTGCTCAGACTGTTGAGGCCAACATCAATGCCGGTCTCGCTGCTGCCCATCAGATCGTTGCCCTCTTCAGCGATGGAGAGGTCAAGTTCCAAGTCAATAAGTAACCACTACTATCCCAATAATAATGGCTACAGTAAAACCATTCAAGGGCTGGCGCCCTCCCAAGGATCTGGTCACCAAGGTCAGCTCACGTCCCTACGACGTCCTCGACACTGAGGAGGCTCGCAAGGAGTCCGAGGGCAATCCGATGTCCCTCTACCATATCATCCGCCCGGAGATCAACTTCCCCGCCGGTAAGGATGAGCACGACCCCGAGGTCTATACCGCGGCTCGTGAGCAGAAGGACAAGTTTGTCAAGGAAGGCTGGCTGGTACAGGACGAAAAGCCCTGCTATTACCTCTACGCCCAGACTATGGGCGATCGTACCCAGTACGGCTTTGTAGTAGGTGCTTACGTACACGACTACTTCAATAACGTCATCCGCAAGCATGAGCTCACACTCAAGGCTAAGGAGGACGATCGTATGAAGCACGTCAATGTCCTCGATGCCAATATGGAGCCTGTCTTCCTTGCATTCCCGGACAATGCAGACCTGCAGGCGATCATCGATAAGTATCGCAAGACCGAGCCGGAGTACGACTTCGTCGCTCCTCCTGAGGACTTCCGCCACACCTTCTGGGTCATCAGCGATGACAGCGACATTGAGACCATCACGCGAGAGTTTGGCAAGATGCCTGCGCTCTATATTGCCGATGGCCATCACCGCTCTGCCGCTGCTGCTCGTGTGGGTAAGGAGAGGTCTGAGACCAACCCCAATCACACCGGCAAGGAGGAGTACAATTACTTCATGGCAGTTGCTTTCCCCGCCAGTCACCTGCACGTCATGGACTACAATCGTGTGGTCAAGGACCTGAATGGGCTGACGAAGGAGCAATTCATCAAGAGGCTGGAGGAGAATTTCGATGTAGAGTGTAAGGGGAAGGAGATCTACCACCCCAATAAGCTCCACAACTTCAGCATGTACCTTGATGGTCAGTGGTACTCCCTCACCGCCAAGCCCGGCACCTATGACGACAACGATCCTGTCGGCATCCTGGATGTGACGGTATCAAGCAACCTGATCCTCGAGGATATCCTCAATATAGGTGACCTCCGGACCAGCAATCGCATCGACTTCGTCGGCGGGCTTCGCGGCCTCGAGGAGCTACAGCGCCGTGTCGATAGTGGTGAGATGATCATGGCCCTGGCACTCTATCCTGTGACCATGGGACAGATCATGAAGATCGCTGACACCGGCAACATCATGCCCCCCAAGGCGACTTGGTTTGAGCCGAAGCTTCGCTCCGGTCTCATTGTCCACACCCTTGAGGACGAGAAGTAAGTGATGAGATAAGAGCTCTTATCTCTCGCGATAGAGAAGAAGAGTGCCCGTGGTTGTATGACCACAGGCACTCTTTTTTTGCCTCAAAGGGACCTCCCACCACAGGTCAAGTATCGTGCCAATCTAATACCGGTAAAAGAGAAATCTAATACCGGTATTAGTGGCGACTAATATCGGTATTAGAGATGATCCTAAGCGCAGGGGAGACAATGGCTACCCTTGTCAGTCGCCTCTCTCGCATCCTACCTTGAGAAAAACAGATCCTCACAACGTCATAGTCAACAATAATCTGTACATTTGTGGCATAATCAAATCACAACTAATCAATCCATAACAAACACAACTATTATTATGGGAAATCCCAAGATGCGTACAGAGAAAGACTTACTCGGTAGTATGCAGATCCCTATGGATCACCTATATGGTATTCAGACTCAGAGAGCGATGGACAACTTCCAGTTCTCCCCCTACAAGCTCTCCACCTACCCTCGCTTCATCGAGGCTATGGCGATCACAAAGAAGGCAGCGGCTATGGCCAATCACGAGCTCAATGAGCTTCCTGAGGACGTCTACAAGGCTATTTGTCAGGCATGTGATGAGATCCGCGAGGGCGAGCTGGCAGATCAGTTCTGCATCGATATGTTCCAGGGAGGAGCAGGGACGTCGGCCAATATGAATGCCAACGAGGTGATCGCCAATCGAGCACTTGAGATCCTTGGTTACGAGCACGGGGACTACAAGCACTGTGATCCTCACGACCACGTCAACCTCTCTCAGTCCACCAACGATGCCTACCCCACCTTTGCACACATCGGACTTTACCTCACTTTCCTTGACCTCACACCCCACCTCGATGAGCTGATCAAGTCGCTGAGGAAGAAGGCAAAAGAATTCCGCGGGATGCTCAAGATCGGTCGCACCCAGCTCCAGGATGCCGTCCCGATGACGCATGAGCAGACCTTCAATGGCTTCGCCTCGATCCTCGAGGAGGAGATCCCCAATCTTGAGCACGCCGCCAAGCAATTCCTCGTACTCAATATGGGCTCCACAGCCATCGGCACCGGCATCTGCTCTCAGCCCGGCTACCGCGAGGCGGTGATCAAGGCCTTCCGCAAGATCACCGAGTGGGACGTCAAGCCGACCAAGGATTACGTAGGCGCTACCTCTGACACCTCTCATATGGTAGGCTACTCAGCAGCCCTTAAGCGCCTTGCTGTCAAGCTCAGCAAGATCTCCAATGACCTGCGCCTCCTCTCCAGCGGTCCCTTTGCCGGACTTGGAGATATCAGCCTTCCCGCTCGTCAGCCAGGCTCATCCATCATGCCTGGCAAGGTCAATCCTGTCATTCCCGAGGTGATCACTCAGATCGCTATGAAGGTGATCGGAAACGACGTATGCGTGACTATGGCAGGCGAGGCCGCACAGCTGGAGCTTAATGCGATGGAGCCCATTATGGTCCAGTGCTGCTTTGAGAGCTCTGACCTCCTGATGCGTGCTATGGACACCCTGAGAGAGCTCTGCATCGATGGTATCAAGGCCAATGCTGAGCACACTCGCAAGCAGGTATACGAGAGCCTCTCCATCGTTACGGCTCTCAATCCCTACATCGGCTACGACAACTCTACCCTACTCACACAGGAGGCTCAGGCTTCCGGACGGAGTATTGTAGATCTGGTACTCGAGAAGGGCATCCTCTCCAAGGAGCAGCTTGACGAGATCCTCGATCCCGACAACCTGACCCAGCCGGTAAGGCTTGACATCAAGCCCCTCAAGAGCGTAGAGTAATCCCTCGACTGCCTTTTTTGGCACAAAAAACTCAGCGACGCATCAGAGCTACATTTGCTCTGGTGCGTCGCTCTTGTACCCCACTCTCACAGGCTCTTAGCAAGTCAGCAAATAGTATCCGGTCATCCGTCAGGGAGATAACTCTACAACCAGTACCTTCGCCGAGAAAGTAGCCAACTAACTCCTAAGGGCTAAATATCCTCCTGATCCAGCCTCTCCGGTGGGGAGACTAATGCTAAAATGGGTATATTTGGGAAGAAATAAATAGACCCATGTATAACCACTGGAAAGTTAATGAGCTAACTGACGAAGAGAAAAAGATCGCTTCTCTGCTGGCTCAGAAATATAAGCTCCTTACCTCCATCACCTCACTTATGGTGCAGCGGGGAGTGAGGAGTGTTGATGAGGCGTCACACTTCCTGGAGCCAAGGATGAGCGAGCTGCATGACCCCTTCTTGATGAAGGATATGGATGCTGCTGTCCAGCGGATCAATCAAGCCATCGGCAATAAGGAGCGGATCCTCATCTATGGAGACTACGACGTCGATGGCACGACAGCTGTCGCCCTAGTCTATAAGTACCTGCGGCAGATCACGCCGTCGCTGGAGTTCTACATCCCGGATCGCTACTCCGAGGGGAGTGGCATCTCTGATAAAGGGCTGGACTTTGCGAGGGAGAGAGGCTGCACGCTCCTCATCACGCTTGACTGCGGGACCAAGGAGGTGGAGATGATCGATAAGGCGGCAGAGCTCGGTATTGACGTGATCGTCTGCGACCATCACCTTCCCGGTCCGGTGCGACCTAATTGCATAGCTATGCTCAATCCTAAAGCCCCTGACACAGGCTACCCCTTCAAGGAGCTCTCTGGATGTGGTGTGGGCTTCAAGCTGATGCAGGCCTTTGCCATGAGCAATAGGTCCGACAAGAGAGGACTATATGAGTTGGTGGACCTCGTGGCAGTCAGCTGCGCTGCCGACCTAGTGGAGCTGAAGAACGAAAATCGAATACTCGCCTACTACGGGCTCAAGAAGCTCAACAGACACCCCACGGTGGGGCTAAAGGGGCTGATCAACGTAAGTGGTATCAGCAATCAGACGCTCGACATATCCGACATCATCTTCAAGATCGGCCCGCGCATCAACGCCTCAGGACGCATCCAAAATGGTCGTGAGGCGGTAGAGCTCTTGCTCTCCAAGAACCCAAAGGATGCCCTTAAGCGAAGCGTGAACTTAGATAAGTACAATACTCAGCGTCGCGAGATTGATCAGTCGATCACTCAGGAGGCAAATGAGATCGTGGAGGGGTTTAAGGACATGGACCAGCACAAGGTGATCGTTGTCTACGACCCCTCCTGGCATAGTGGCGTGATAGGGATCGTTGCGAGCCGTCTCAGCGAGAAGTACAATCGTCCCACGATCGTCCTCTCAGACTCGGACAGCCAGACCATCTCCGGATCGGCTCGGAGTGTACGAGGCTTCAATATCTACTCCCTCATCGAGCGGTGTTCCGATCTGCTGGACAACTTCGGGGGACACCCGTTTGCATCCGGTCTGACGATCAAGAAGAAAAACTTCCACCGCTTCATCAAGGAGGTGACCGATATCGCTGACCGAGAGATCTCGCTGGATGATCTGACGCCGGTGTTGACTATCGAGGAGGAGCTCAAGCTAAGAGAGATCACCCCGAAATTCAGACGCCAGCTACTGAAGCTGGCCCCCTTTGGGCACGGTAATGAGCCACCTATCTTTGTCACCTATGGAGTGGTATGTGTCACCCCACCCCGTATCACCGGCTACCAAGGATCTCACCTTAAGCTCGTCCTCAGTATGCCCGACCAGATGCCTATCATGCAAGCAATGGCATACAATCAGGCGGATAAGCTGGCTATGCTACAGCAGGACACCACCTTTGACGTCGCCTACACCATTGACGAATACACCAGGCAGGGGCACCACAATATCCAGCTCAATATTAAGGACATCCGCCTCCACGCTGCAGATCTGTAGTCACTCGGACGACACATGCGAAGGGATTACAGCCAAGCCACTCCTCTCGAAGTACTGAGGGACGTATGGGGGTACTCCTCCTTTCGCCCCATGCAGGAAGAGGTGATACGATCAGTCCTCAGGGGGGACGACACCCTCGCACTTATGCCCACGGGGGGAGGTAAGTCGATTACCTTCCAGGTGCCCGCCTTGATACTCGAGGGGATCACACTCGTGATCACCCCTCTTGTGGCGCTGATGCGAGATCAGGTCGAGAAGCTGAAGTCCCTTGGGATCAATGCCCAGGCACTCTATAGCGGGATGACTCGTGGAGAGACACTCGCTGTACTGGACAATATCGTCTACGCCGCCGACTACAAGATCCTCTATATTGCTCCCGAGCGACTGCAAAACGAGCTTTTCCTGCGCCGGCTTGGGGCGATGGACATATCTCTGATGGTGGTGGATGAGTGCCACTGCATCAGTCAGTGGGGCTACGACTTCCGCCCGGACTATATGACTATCTCCTCTGCTCGGAGCATCATCGGAGAGGAAGTCCCGATGCTGGCCCTTACAGCGACAGCACCTCCACGAGTAGTCGAGGATGTGATCCGAAGCTTGGAGTTTAGACACGGATATAAGGTCTTCAAGAGGAGCTTTTACCGAGATAATCTCTCCTACGTCGTCCGCAAGACCTATAATAAGCCCCGAGAGCTAATCCATATCCTCTCAAGCGTTGAGGGATGTAGTCTCGTCTATGTGCGGACAAGGCGACAGGCGGAGCGCTTTGCGCAGCTGCTGCAGGATGCGGGATTTAGCGCTGACTTCTTCCACGCAGGACTGGACCCCTCAGTCAAGCAGCAGAGGCAGCAAGCATGGCAGAGCGAGGAGCTGAGGATAATGGTCTGCACGACCGCTTTTGGGATGGGTATCGACAAGGACAATGTGCGCCTGGTGATCCACCCCATTTCACCATTTAGTCCTGAGAGCTACTACCAGGAGGCAGGGCGCGCCGGTCGAGATGGGAAACGCTCCTATGCGGTACTCCTCTACACCCCACTGGAGGACGAGGAGTATCTCTCCAAGCTCATCAAGTCCCACTACCCACCTCCTGAGACAGTCGTGCAGATATACAATTGGCTGGGAGACTACTTCCGGGTGGCAGTCGAGTCGGGGACAGGCTCCTACCATGAGCTACTGCCGTATGACTTTATCAAGAGGTACCACTGTCCTCTATTTGTCCTCAAGGCGGCACTCAAGATCCTCACCCTCTCCGGCTACATAGAGCATCGGGAGGATTACCATATGGCAAGCCGGCTGATCTTTACGATCAATCGCAATGATCTCTACACCTTCTTCTCCGATGATGAGACGAAGTACGATGACCTGGTGGAGCTGCTGCTGAGGAGTTACGAGGGGATCTTCACAGAGTATGCCTTCATCGATGAGTCAATGATCCAGACAAAGCTGGGACTGAGCCCAGAGCAACTCTACCGAATGCTGATCCAGATGCGACGCTGGGGCGTTATCGAGTATGTCCCCGGCAAGCGGTCTGACTATGTCGTCTACACACAGCAGAGGCTTCCGTCGCGGGAAGTTAAGATACCCGCCTACATCTATGACCAACAGATGAGAGGGGAGGTAGACAGACTTACCAGGATGATCGACTACATCAGGTGTGACGACTCCTGCAGGGTGAGGATATTGATGGAGTACTTCGGAGAGAAAGCCCCCCTACCCTGCGGATACTGCGACTACTGCCTCTCTCACAAGACCAAGACCCTTACCTATCGACTAATCCATGAGATCTCAGAGACCTTGATCGATCACCCCGATGGCATCACGAAAGAGGAGTTGCGCGAGAGCTTTCCCACTGTCACCACCAAGCAGTGGGACTATACGCTCGACTTTCTCATCTCTCAGGGCTACACGATAGACCAGACTGAGGAATCAATACATCTACGCCTAACTACAGAATGACCACTTACACTTTTATTTAAATACATCATAACTTATGAAAGGACTAAAGAGTATCATCTTTGCATCACTAGCAGTGATGGCACTGGCATGCAACTCAAGGCAGGAGATCAACGACCTTGACCCTGCTACATCAGGCGAGGGGGCAATCACCTTTGACCTCAATCTCTCCTCCTACAATCATCCCCGGACCATACTCCGGGCTGACGAGGAGATACTGAAGGACAAGGCGATGCTAAATACGATAAATGGTCTCAGAGTAGTACTCTACAAGGACAACGACCAAGGAGAGCCGGGAGAGGTTGCTTACGCTTTTGATAAAGACATCTACGCCTTCCGAGGCGTGCGTAAGGGAGCCGACCTCCTTAACCCTGATGACACGGCAGGGGTATTCTCCGTCACAGGCATCGATGGGATCGAGCCGGCCAATTACACCCTCTACTTCTTTGCCACTCCATCCAAAGCTCTGATCCAAGCAACCCAGCCGGGCAAAGACTTCGGCGAGATCAAACGCCCTCTGATGATTGACTTTGCCGACAAATTCGTCACAGGAGAGGACATGGGCTACCACAGGGCACTATACAGCTCTGCATCCAACATCGACAGCCCCATCAAGGTATCGGAGGAGGCGCTACTCAAGAGTGTTGCTTCCAACCCTATTAAGCTCGGTGGCATCACGCTGAGGGCGCTGGACGGCATAGCCATTGCCAAGCTTGACATCGACCAGGCAAAGCAAGCCCCTTCAGGGGTGATCATCGGGGAGGCACACTACTTCTATCCTGATGTGCTTAATAAGTCAGTGATTCTCTTCCCCACGCTCGATAAGGATGTGGAAAAGAATCTATCCATTCCGAAGGATGACAATTACGATGGGATGGAAGGCTGGTCCGAGACACAGCTTGCAGAGGCTTTTCAGTACAATCCCATCAGTGCTGATGCCCTAACAAGCACTTGGCTAAAAACTAAGGCCGACATCACCGACCCAATCATCCTGCCGGAGAATACCACCGCACCGGGCCTGCTTAGCAACCGTGTAGTGACCCGTCTTGTGGCGAGGCTCAACGTCATGCCCACAAGCCAGGAGGAGGGCTTTGCCATCAAAGACAATACCAGCTGGTTCTCATACAAGGGGAAAAATTATTCGTGGGCGGAGTTCGAGAAAAAGTACACGGCTGCCGCAACGAAAAACAACAATGGGACAACGATCACTAAAGAGGAAAAGACTCTACTAGAGATAGGGCTGACTATCAATAAGGCACTTAACAAGGGGAGCATAGTACCCAAGTATGGTGATAAGCTACCCACCGTACCAGCAGAGGGCTACGACTCCAAGGATCTCAAGATCTACACTTGGGGCTGCTCCTACTTCAGCATTCCGATCAGGCACTACAGCGATGAGGTCACCCAGTCACTAAAGACCATTGGTCGCTATGGCGTAGTCAGGAACACCCTTTACCTCATCTCCATCACCTCGGTTACCCGCATTGGTGCACCTACTTATGATAGTCTCCCCAAGGAGACAAACTATACAGCGGCAGTCACCTCAGACCTCTCCATAGACTTTGAGGACCGCAATCTGATAAAGAACGAAGTAGACCTATAAATTAGTGCAAACGGGGCGGATACTGAAGTCTGAAACCGGTGAGTCGGATCCGCTTCAAATCTGCCATAAAATGGAAGAAAATGGCTATATTGCGGTATCAAGTTCAATCATTTGTTCAATCATAAGGATTTCTTAAAGCAACCTATGAAAAAACTATTGCAGTGGGGTATGACTCTGAGTGCGGTGATAGCATCAGCGCTCCTGCTTCCTCAGAGCTCCCAAGCATGTACTAATCTCATCGTCGGCAAGAATGCCTCTGTCGATGGGAGCGTCATCGTCAGCTACGCAGCTGACAGCCACACCCTCTACGGTGAGCTCTATCACTGGGCTGCCCGTGACTGGGAGCCGGGGCATATGATGGATGTCTACGTATGGGACTCTGGCGAGTACAAGGGACAGATCCCTCAGGTCGCTCATACGTACAACGTAGTAGGCAACATGAACGAGCACCAAGTCTGCATCACCGAGACTACTTGGGGCGGACTGGAGCAGCTCGAGGGGACCGAGGGTCTCATCGACTACGGGAGCCTGATCTACATTGCCCTCCAGCGCTCCAAGAGCGCCCGCGAGGCCATTGACGTCATGACCGGACTCGTACGTGACCACGGCTACTGCAGTACCGGTGAGACCTTCACCATTGCAGATAAGAATGAGGTGTGGCTCATGGAGATGATCGGTAAGGGTAAGGGCGAGAAGGGTGCTGTATGGGTAGCCACCCGCATACCCGATAACGCCATCACCGCGCATGCCAATCAAGCCCGGATCCAGAAGATCGACTTCAAGGACAAGGATAATTGGCTTTACTCCAAAGACGTCATCTCCTTTGCCCGCCAGAAGGGTCTCTTCAAGGGTAAGGATACAGACTTCTCCTTCCAGAAAGTCTACAACCCCTACACCTTCAGCGGACTCCGTGGCTGCGAGGCGAGAGTGTGGTCATACTTCAATCGCTTCCACAAGGGTATGGAGCAGTACACCGACCTCGTGATGGGCTACAAGGCAGACGCTGAGCCGATGCCTCTCTACGTCGTGCCCGATCGCAAGCTCTCTGTCGCTGACGTGCAGAATATGATGCGCGATCACTACGAGGGTACGCCGATGGATATGACTAAGGATGCAGGCGCCACCTATGGTGTACCGTACCGCTGGAGACCGATGAACTTCAAGGTGGATGGCAAGGAGTACCTCAATGAGCGCGCCATCGCCACCCAGCAGACCGGCTTTGTCCTCGTGGCACAGCTGCGTAGCAACAAGCCTGATCTCGTCGGACCGGTTCTCTGGTTTGGCTGCGATGATGCCAATACCACTGTCTTCTCGCCCATGTACGGCTGCATCACAGAGTCCCCTCTCGCTTTCCGCGTAGGCAATGGTAGCATGACAGAGTTCTCCTGGACCAGTGCCTTCTGGATCAATAACTGGGTCGCCAATATGTGCTACAGCAAGTATGACTATATGATCCGCGACATCCGTCCTGTACAGCAAGAGTTGGAGAAGGGATTCTTTGACAACCAGTCTGCTGTCGAGGCACGCGCTCTTGAGATCGAGAAGAGCGAAGGTCGTGAGGCTGCTGTCGCCTACCTGACTCAGTACTCAGCTAAGTGTGCCAATGGCGCCACAGATCGCTACCGTGAGCTGGCTCAGTATCTCATCGTCAAGTATATAGATGGTAATGTCAAGAAGGAGAAGAATGGTCGCTTCGAGACCGAGAATGGTATGATCGTCTTCCCCGACCAACCAGGCTACAGCGAGAGCTACTACAAGTCTATCGCTGAGGATAATCCGAAGCAGCTGATTGTCCCTGAGGGCTGCAAGTAACCCTATATCGTATAACCCACGTAGGGAGCGGTACTATACCCAGTACCGCTCCCTACTCTTATTGTAAAGTCTGATCTACATAGATCCTTTCCCTAAAGACGATAACAACAAATGGGGCTGTACCGCCATATGCGATACAGCCCCATTTCGTTATGCGTAAGAGACTACTCCGGCATTCGGAGATTGCCTCCAACCGGACAAGGCAATTAGTCCTTATTCAGATTGACGCGCTTAAAGTCAACAACAGTGAGCTCCTTATTCTCAGACTTGAGGATCTGCTCCACAGTCTTCTTGCTATCGAGGATAGACTCCTGCATAAGGAGGCAATTCTCCTTGAAGTACTTATTGAGAGAGCCCTCAGCGATACGATCGAGGAGATTCTCGGGCTTGCCCTGCTCACGAGCCTTGTCACGAGCAATCTCGAGCTCACGCTGTCTGATCTCCTCAGTCACCCCCTCCGGCATGATAGCGACAGGATTCATAGAGGCGATCTGCATACAGATCTCATTCGCCATCTTCTCAGAGGGCTCTATGTTAAATCCTGCAATGGCAGCCAGCATGTTTCCGGGGTGGATATAGCCATAGGTGTGAGGAGCCTCAATGAACTCGTAGTGACCGAGCTCTACCTTCTCTCCCGTCACACCAGACTGCTGAGTCACCTCTGCCTCTACCGTATGACCATTATCCATCGTCAGGGTGAGGAGCTCCTCAAGAGACTTCGGCTTATTCTTCATAGCGACATCAAGGATACCCTCAGTAACGCCACGGAAGCCATCGGTCGCAGAGACGAAGTCAGTCTCGCACTTCAGAGCTACGATGGCAGCAAAGCCATCCTCATACTTGGCGAGTACACAGCCCTGCTCTGCGGTACGCTCAGAGCGCTTAGCAGCGATAGCCTGACCGCGCTTACGGAGGATCTCGACAGCCTTGTCGTGATCACCCTCAGCCTCCTGGAGTGCCTTCTTGATATCAGCAAGACCTGCATTGGTAAGATCACGCAGTGCCTTGATGTCCTTCATCGATACAGCCATAGTTGTATGTATAGTTTAGTTGTTATGATTATTAGCTTGTCTGAAACAAAAAAGTAAGACCCTCTTGCGTCCCCTCTTATGTGATGGAAGCAAGAGGGCCTTAGTGTCATAATGACCGATAGCAGTCAGCCACCGGTGGGCGTACCCTCATGGAGATTGGGTAGGTGGTAGATGCTTTACTCCTCAGTAGAAGTCTCGCTCTCGTTAGCAGCCTCAACCTCGTCGGGAGTAGCGTCAGCCTCCTGATCGCCCTCTTCCTTTGCACGACGTACACCTGAGAAGCGACGGCGACGACGACCACGACCCTCGCCATTCTCATCCTCAGCGTCTGCATCCTTATCGGCATTATCCGTATTCTGGATCTTGCGCTCCTGAGAGCCCTCCTTGATAGC
>ERZ1673752.1491-NODE-1491-length-32331-cov-7.428337_pt1 | contig 32331 bp, 30 predicted proteins | sample MGYA00580195_ERZ1673752 | MGnify/ENA primary metagenome ERZ1673752 (study PRJEB41218, sample SAMN15661744) | gut metagenome | host: Homo sapiens | place: Canada: London | collected 2015-08-20/2019-03-30 | study: EMG produced TPA metagenomics assembly of...
TATAACGACGACACCGTGCAGGCCGTCCAGTACGGCTGCCTGGGCCAGAGCGTCTACGTCGCGGGCGAGAAGAACTCCATCCTGACCTGCCAGGTGCAGATCTACGAGAGAGGTGTCACGAACGCGAACTCCGATGCGTACGAGATGGTCGGCCAGTGGCTGTGCAACCAGTACGACGTCGAGGGCGCGGAGGCCGGGCTCTTCCGGCCCGAGTACACCGGCGAGGGTGAAAACGGCAACTTCTATCCCGAGTGCTACATCATCCCCCTCGACGGCGCGAACCAGAGCAATCTCCAGGCCGCCTACGATATGATGACCTGGCTGAGCCGGAACGACGTGAAGATCCTCGTCACCGAGCAGCTCGTCACGGTTGACGGTGTCACCTATCCCGCGGGTACGATGGTCATCTCCATGTATCAGGCCAAGCGTTCCGTCGCCAATGGCGCGCTCTATGACGGCACGTTCATCACCGACTGGACCGACCTCTACTCCGAGGGCATCACCTCCTTCGCCGCGACGAGAGGCTTCGACATGGTCACCGTGACCAAGCCCGCCGTCTACCAGACCGTCAGCGCCGCCTGCGGCAGCTGGATGGGCTATGACGACTGCAAGCTGTATGTCGCCGCGAACAAGGGCACCTACTTCACCGGTAAGCACGGCGCCGACGTCGTGATCTCCAACGCCTCCGAGGATTCCACCGCCGCCGTCAACGCCCTGCTGCAGGCGGGCAAGACCGTCGGCATGGTGACGGATGCGCAGAGCGGCTTCTACGGCGACTTCATCTGCTCCTATGCCGACTTCCTGACGGTCGCGGACAAGTTCACCGTGAGCGCCACCGGCATCTCCCAGAAGGACGCGGGCTATCCCGCCGCGACCACCATCAGCAAGGCCCCCGTCGTCTACATCACCGGCGCGGCGGGCAAGAACTCCTCCGGCTTCGTCTATACCAGCCAGGTCAGCAGCGCGGCCAATTGGAACTATGACCGCTGCGCCATGGAGCTGATGGGTTTCGAGACGACCACCGACCTCAGCGCCGCGACCGGCATCATCGGCGCGTCCAGACCGAACGCCGACGCGCTCGCCGCCATCCAGAGCGGCACGCCCTACATCGGCTACGGCAGCAATTCCTCCACCGTCGCCAAGCTGATCGGCACCGTACGCAGCAGCGCCAGTGGCATGGACTGTCTCGGCTTTGTGACCTATCCCACGACGACGCTCGTGAACGCCAGCTATGTCGTGGACGGCGACGATATCCTCTACGGCTACGGTCTTGGCTGGTTCTCCGAGATCCCCGAGGGTGCGCAGGTGCTCGTCCAGATGGACGGCTCCAAGACCCCGACCGAGGGCTTCATCAAGGGCAACACCGACAGCGGGAAGGAGAAGATGAACGCCTACCTCGATAACTCCGTGCAGGCCATCCAGTATCAGGGCACCGATACGGAGGGCAATCAGGTCAACGTCGTCCTCTTCGCCAACTCCCTGACCAACAAGGTCCACCAGAGAGACGAGTATGCCTTCATCAGCAACTTCCTCTTCTCCTCCGTCCTCAGCAGCGAGGCATATGTTCCCACCGAGGCCGCGTCCTACACGCTGAGCTACAGCGTCGACGGCGCGCAGGCCCCCGCGGATGCCGCCTCCTATGAGGAGGACGACACCGTCACCCTCGCCGCCGCGCCGGAGAAGGGCGGCTATACCTTCACCGGCTGGACGATCGGCGAGCAGACCTTCGAGGCGGGCGCGCAGATTGTTCTCGACAGCAGCCTGACCGCGCAGGCCGATGAAAACGGCGTCATCACCGTCACGGCGCAGTTCTCCCAGAACCCCGTCGAGCCGGTGACTCCCGATCAGCCCGCTGACCCTGCGCAGCCCGGCGCAAGCACCGGTGACCACAGCCAGATGACCGTCTGGATCTCCCTCGCCGTGCTCTGCGGCGCAGGCACCGCCGCGGCCGTGATCGGCGGCAAGAAGAAAAAGGCGTAAAACCGCAAAAAATGATCCCGCACCGATTGGCGTGTGGTCGTAAAAGAGAAATGGAGCGTATCGGTAACGATACGCTCCATTTTTCATATTCTTGGCTCTCCCAAAGGGAGAGGCAGGAGACAGCCCACTCAACCGGGGCGGCGGACTTTAATTTGTCCCCAAATGGAGAAGTCACGGCTGCGCTCTGCCTGCGAGAAAATCCGTCAGCTCCTGCTCAAACGCGCGGCAGACGGCGGTGCTGCGCGTCTGGCTGCGCTGACTGCGCAGCAGATAGATGTTCCAGAGCTCCGGCGGGTCTGTCAGCTCGTAGATCTGCAGCGGGGCGCGCTGCACCAGCAGCTCCGCCGAGGCCTGCGGCAGGAGCACCCAGTAGGCCGGATCGTTCAGAAACGTGATGACGCCGGAGGCGGTGTTCACCTCGATATGCGCGCGGTGGCTCGTACCGAACCACTTCTCGCGCCAGCGGGTGATGCCGTTGAAGTCGCCGCCGACGGACTGCACCTCCATCTCCGGATCCAGCTCGCCCGGGTGGACGGGAACGGACGGATCGCCCGCGCCGATGGCGCGCACAAGGCACAGCGGCTGGCTGTCGATGCAGCGGGCCACGACGCCGCCGAGGTTCGAGGAGTAGGCAGCAAAGCCGAAGTCGACCAGATCCTTCGACACGAGGTCATACGTCTCGCGCGAGTCGCAGATCTTGACGCAGACCTTCTTATCCGGGTTGCGGCGGATATAGCCCTGCAGCATGGGGGTGACGATCCGGTCAAAGGTGCTCTCGTTCGTGGCGATGCGGACGACGGAGAGGGCGGAGCTGCGGATGAGCTCCGTCTCCTCATAGAGCGCCTTCCACCGCTCGGCGACGGGGATGAACTCGCCGCCCTGCCGCGTCAACTCGACGATGCGGTGCCCCTTGGCGCGCAGAAAGAGCTGGACGCCCATCTCGTCCTCAAGGCTTTTGAGACGGTTGCTGACGGCGGACTGGGACAGGTAGAGGTTCTCCGCCGCCTTCGTGATGTTGCGGCAGCGTACCAGCTCCAGAAAGACTTCGATGTCCTTGTAATTCACGGAAAACGCCCCCTTTTGGGCCTATTTTACACTACCCGCCGCCCAAGCGCAAGCCCCGGCTCTCCGATCGGAGGGCCGGGGCTTGCGCTTGTATAAGAAGGGGTAGGAGTTAATTGGTTTCCGCGGCCGTTTCGGCGGACTCGAAGCGGCGGCCGATGCCGGTGAGGATGCTCAGCAGGAAGATGAGCAGCAGACCCCAGCAGTGGAAGTTATAGGGGATGATGTCGAGGAAGGAGAAGTTCGGATCCATCCCGTCGATGGCCAGCGCCACACCCAGCGACACGAGCGTCGGGTTGCCGTGGGGCATCAGGCCGGTCGCGCCGCAGGCCACGCCGTCGAGGATGTTCGCGCCGCGGCAGCGGTCGATGTGGAAGATCTTCGTGATGCGGCGCACGAGCGAGCCGAAGAAGATGATGGCGATGCCGCTGCCGCCGGTGACAACCGAGCCGATCGCCGCGACGAGGTAGCAGATCAGCTCGCCCGAGCGCGGGGACTTGCAGTGCTTCACCAGACTCTCGGTCATCTCGTCGAAGGCACCGCTGCTATTGAGAATCTCGAGCAGCTGGAACAGGAGGATGACGTACAGGACGAGCACCATCATGCCCGTCATGCCCGCGATGATGGGGCCGTCGTTGGCGAACATCTTGTCCGGGCCGATCGTGCCGAGCACGAGGTTGAGGACGATGCCGCTGAGGTTGCAGACGATGAGCGTACCCATCAGATCCCAGCCCTTACGCATCATGAACACCATCATAATCGGGAGCACCAGCAGCACGAGCGCCCTGGCGGAGCTGCCGTCGAGATCAAGGCCGGCGGGGACGCCCGCGTCCTTGACAAGGCCGAACACGGCGAACAGAACCGCCGCGACGGCGCCGGAGATGGCCGCGTACGGGAAGCGCGTGCGCACAACCTGGGAGACATCGGCCTCCTGCGTCAGCGAGGAGGAGATCGTCGTGTCGGAGATGGGGGCGAGGTTATCGCCGAAGATCGCGCCGGAGATGATCGCGCCGCACATGAGCCCCATGTCGATGTTCAGGCTGAAGGCCAGCGGCAGGAGAACCGGCGCGACGGCGGCCACCGAGCCGGTGGACGTGCCGCAGGAGGTGGAGATCAGCAGGCAGGCGATAAAGCCGATCAGCGGGATCCAGCCGGCGTTCATGCCGAGTTTGGAGATGCCCCAGATCAGGGCGGTGATCAGACCGCTCTGACGCAGGAGCTGGGCGAGCATACCGGCCATGAGATAGGCCATGAGGATCGTGCCGAGCATGGGGTTCTGCAGCCCCTTGAGCGTGATTTTGCCAAACTGCTTTTTATCCTTGCAGAGCAGGAAGCCGACGGAAATCGCGAAAAACGAGATGCCGGTCAGACGGTTCAGTCCGCCGCCGCCGATGATCGTGCTGGCGAGCATGCCGGCCAGCATGAGCAGAACAGGAATCCACGGGCCGACCTTGCCTCCGTAGAACATGGGCTTTTTTTCCATGGTGTGTACCTCCTTGTGTATTGTATTTCTCTCTATCAGATCTGTCAACCGGGGCTGCGCCCCGTGTTTTTATTTCTGCAGCTTTGCCAGCGCGTCGGTGATCTTCTGCGCGGCGCGCTCGAGATCCTCCGTCGCGTTTGCAAACGAGAAGCGCATGCAGCAGGCCGTCTCCTCTCCGTAGGCGCTGCCGGGCATGCCCACAACGCCTGCGTTTTCGAGCAGATACTCGCACATCTGCGTCGAGTCCATGCCGCCGATGTCGAAGAACACCCACGCGTAGAACGCGCCCTCGGGCTTCAGGCAGCGCACGCCGGGGATTCTGTTGAGCGCCCCGGTGAACAGGTCGCGGCGATAGGCGTAGGTCTGGCGCATCTGCTCGGTTTCGTACTCGCAGTGGAAGGCTTCGACGGCGCCCTTCTGCAGAAAGCCGCTCATGCAGGACAGGCTGTGCTGATACAGCTTATAGGCCGCGTCGAAGATCGCCTTGGGCGCGGCCAGATAGCCCATGCGCCAGCCCGTCATGGCCACGCTCTTGGAAAAGCCGTTCATCGTGGCGACGCGGTCGCGGATGGAGGGATAGCTACCCATGCTGATGCTTTTGACTCCGTCGTAGACGAGCTTTTCATAGACCTCGTCGCTGAGCATGTAGACGTCCGGGTGGCGCAGCATGAACGCTTCGAGGATGTCGGCTTCGTCCTTGTGGAGGATACGGCCGGTGGGGTTATTGGGATAGTTGATGATGAGCAGGCGGGTCTTGTCGGTGCAGGCCGCCTCAAGCGCTTCGGCGGTGATGCGGTAGTCCTGCTGATAGTCGAGCTTGACCTTGACGGTGACGCCGCCCGCGGCCTGCACGATCGGCTCATAGGACACCCACGCCGGGTCGAGCACGAGCACCTCGTCGCCCTCGTTCAGGATGGCCTGTACGGCGAGATAGATGGCGTTCTTGCCGCCGGGGGTGACGAGGATGCAGTTCTCGTCGTACTCCAGCCCGTTCTCCTCGCGCAGCTTCTTCGCGATGGCCGCGCGCAGCTCGGGAAGGCCCGGCCCCACGACGTAGTGCGTATAGCCCTCGCTCAGGCTGCGGATGGCCGCCATGGAGATGCGGTCAGGGGTGGCGAAGTCCGGCTCGCCGCCGGCAAGGCCGATGACCGTGGGATCGGTCTTCTGCATCTGCTTTGCCCGCGCCATGAGCACCATGGAGGCGGAGGGCTTCATGCTTTCGATTCTGTGATTCATGGTTTGTTCCTCCTTATTTCAGCTTCTGCGCCGTCTCACGCAGCAGCGCCTCGGACGGCGATTTGCGGTCGATGGCGGATACGTCCGCGATGAGCCGCAGCAGGGAGACACCCTCCTCCCGTGCGACCTTCTGGAACAGCGGGAGAAATGCGGAGTGGCAGCCCGTCAGACCCAGCATCAGCTCCGTGGGGTTCACGGCGACATGGTAGTCGTAACCGCGCATCGCGGGGATGAGCGTCTCATCGAGATAGTGCAGCAGCCCGTAGAGGTCGACATCCGGCAGATAGCCCGCGCGCTGCAGCGTGGCGGCGGCCAGCTCGGTTGCGCAGTTGCCCGCGGAGCGGGCCATGCCCAGCAGGCCACAGTCGATCTCGTCGGCACCGGCGGCGGCCGCCGCGAGGGCGTTCGCCTGCGAAAGGCCGAGGTTGCTGTGGCCGTGGAAGCCGACGGGGATGGTGACGGCGTCCTTGAGCGCCTTGACGTAATCCGCCGCCTGCTCGGGGAACATCGTACCGGCGGAGTCCATGATGGTGATGCGGTCAACGCCCGCGTCCTGCAGCATTCTGGCCTCCTGCGCGAGCGCGGCGGGGGAGAGAATGTAGCCCTTCATGAGCGAGTAGCGGCAGGTGAGCCCCGCTTCCTTCACCAGCGAGACGGCCTGCACGGAGCCCGCGCCGTCACCGGCGTTCGCGCCGACGCGCAGGAAGTGCAGCCCCGCGTCCGCGGCGCGGCGGACAAGCTCTCTGTCCGCGAGCTTTGCGAGCAGGAACATGCCGATGCGCCCCTGCGGGAGATAGGGCTGCAGCGCGGAAAAGTACTCCTCGTCGCTGGGTGCCTGCGTTGCGCCGAGCTTGTCGTAGGCACCGAGCCCCTTGCAGTTGCCGCACTCGATGTCGGCGATGCCGCAGGAGAGCAGCGCCTGCACGATGCTCTCCGTCAGCGCGATGGGGAAGCCGTGGCCGACGACGTTGCCGCCGTCGCGCAGCGTGTTGTCAAATAGTCTGACCATGATAATCCCTCCTTGTATATTGGCGGATATTCCAGACGGAAGCGGTCACATCCCGCCGGAATTTGTGAATCCTGTCCTTGCTTTTCTTTATACCACAGATTAAATCATATAAAAAGCGATGAGTTCAGATAAATATTATAATGAAAACGGATAATTCGGCTCGCGGGAGGAGAATCCTGCGAAAAACAGATGAAACAGAGAGAATATATCGCTTTAAACCGGAAATATGTTGCAGCGCAGAATACAAAACGTGACAAAAATTCGCGAATCTATAAAAAAACGGAGTATTTATACTTAAAAAATTCTGATTTTGAATCTGCTATTGTATAATCACCGTTTCGGAGGGCGTCAAAAGACGCCGGACACAGTTTTTTAAAGTCAGAAAGGAGAACCGATATGGAAAAGTATCATGCCACCCAGCTCATTGTAAAAGCCTTTCAAGAGAAGAAGATTCGCTTCCGCGTGGAGCAGCTCGGCCGTCAGGAGGAGATTCAGGCGGGCTTTCAGGTGGACTGCGGCCCGTTTGTGACCGTCCGGTTCATCAGTCTCGACGACGACAACGACGTGGCCATCCGCGCGCTCGGGATTGTCGGCGGCGTGCCGAAGGAGAAGCGCCTGCGCGTGCTGGAGGCCTGCAACGAGATCAACTGCAAGAGACGCTTCCTGAAGTTCGTCCTCGACCGCGACGGCGACGTCAACGTGGAGTACGACTTCCTGATGCGTGCGGACGACGGCTGCATCGGCGAGATGGCCTGCGAGGTGTTTGCCATCACGATGCACCTCATCGACAAGGATTATCCGCTGCTGATGAAGGCAATCTATACCGACGAACCGGTCTGCGGCGAGGAAAATCTGCGCATGCGCGAGCGCATGGCGCGCCTGCAGGGAAAGAAGGCAGACGAAGAGAACGGAGAGCCGTCCGCAGAGGACGATCCGGCGCCGGAGGAGGGCCTTGCCGAGCTGCTGGAGGGGCTCGACCTCTCGCCCGAGCAGCGCGAGCAGCTCCGCGCGGACATGCTTGAGCACCTCGCGGAAACCATCGCCGGGGACGCGGACGATGAGGACGAGCCGGACGAACCGGACGGTGAGGAGCACTGAACGAATGACCGGGGCGGCACCGCCGCCCCTGCCAGATAAAATTTATATTGAAAAGGAGAATGTTATCATGACGAACAACCCCATTGAGAAGGATTTGACGGCCGCTGAGGGCAAGTTTGAGATCGAGCTGCTGAACAAGGTGACGAACGCGGGCTATCCGCGCGCGGAGGTGTATCCGAACAACACGCTCGGCCAGATTCTGGTGGAGTACGCCGTGGATCTCGGCGTGGACCCCGACGACAGCAAGGTGAACTTCGAGAACAAGCGCACCGGCGAGACGACCCCCAAGCGCGACATGACGGTGGCGGAGTTCGGCCTGCAGGCCGGTGACGTGCTGGTCGTCTACGACAACGCGGGCGTGGCGTAAGCGCGGCTGAGGTGCGAGGATGCAGCTCCCGGATGTGCAGCAGTGGCTGCTGTATATGCTGGCGGCGCTGGCGGTGTGGTGGGTCGTCTCCCGGATCCGTAAGCGGCGCGCGGCGAAGCGGGCCGCGCAGCACAGAGCTGCGGCCCATCCCCGTCAGAGTACCCGGCGGCAGCCCGCGCGGCGCCAACCGCCGCCCCTGCCGCGGCGGACACCGGATCCCGCGCCGCTTGCATCGCAGGCGCGTCCGCTGCCGCCGCGCAGTGCCCCCGTGCCGGCAAGAGCCGGTGCAGATGCGGGGCCCGCTGTGCGGCGGTGCGGCCCGCGCGGCCTGCGGCCGGATCAGTTCCCGTGCTGCCCGTATGACAAGCAGCGCAATCTCCCCGGCATGCCGCAGGTGATCTTCTGGGACAGCGGCGAGGAGTGCTACCGCTGCGCGCGCGGCCACCGGTTCCGCAAAAACGGCAAATTTCTGTGATGACGAAGAGGAAAGGATGGAATATGAAAGGAATCTATAACCCGAAAAAGCTTACGACCGACCGCGAACGCTTCCATAAGATCCGCGTGCTGAATATCGGAGCCGGTGCGGTCGGCTCGGCGGCGGTGGAGCACGAGGCCAAGCTCTGCCTGTCGCTCGATGTGATCGACGACGACCGCTTCGAGCCGGACAACGCCGCCAAGCGCAGTTGCCTTGTCCGTACGCCCGAGGACGACGGCAGCAACAAGGCTCTTTGTCTCGGGCACCGCGTGCAGCCGCTGCTCGACGACGGCTGCACGGCAAACGGCATCGATGCGAATCTCCGTCTGCTCGGCCCCGAGGCGCTCGCGGACTACGATGTGATTGTCTGCGCGGTGGACAACAACGCCGCGAAGGTGCTGCTCAACGAGCTGGTGCGCCGTCTGCCCGAGGAGCGCCGCCCCGTCGTCATCATGGACGGCACGCACGGCGAGATGGCGCAGAGCGTCATGCTCGATAACCGCGACTTCTGTCTGCGCTGTCTGATGGATGAGAGCTGGATGAAGGACGCGAGCGTGCGCACCTCGTGCACCGGCCCGCGCGTCCACCGCCCGGGCGACCACGCCGAGCACACCACGACCTCGGATCTCGCGAGCTCCATGGCCGCGCACCTCAGCTGTGAGCAGCTGCGCGCTTACGTCTCGGGCGAGGGCGCGGCGATGAACAAGCGCCTGACCTACACGGTCTATCCCCAGCTTGCGCTCGACGAGAGCCGCCCGCTGCGCGATCCGGGCTGCCCCGGCTGCCGCATCGGCCCGCCGAAGAACCTGCGCTGGCTGCGCGGAACGGTGCTGGAGGTGACGCTCGGCGAGGCGCTGGAGCAGCTGCGCGAAGCGCTCGGCACGGACGACTTCGAGCTGATGGCGCACCGGTTAAGTCTGCCGGGCGCGATGTTCACGGGCTTTATCACGGACGGCGTCTGCCACTGCTGCGGAGAGCCCATCCGCGTCATGCGCCACGAGGGGCGCACGTCGCTGAGCGACCTGCGCTGCCCGGACTGCACGGCGAAGGGCCTTCCCGCGCAGATCGGCGAGCGCTTCACGGGCGAGAAGATGGTCTACGGCTTTTCGCCCGCGAGCGAAGCGGAGCTGAAGGCGCTTACACTCTTCGAACTCGGCTATCCGCTCGGCGCGCACATCGACGTGCTGCAGCGCGGGGACGCGCTCGACATCACGGATGCGTGCGTGACAAAGACGGTGTTCGCCTTCGACGGCGACCACGAGCAGATGCACAGAGTCACCCGGCTCTGACGGACAAGGAGGAGACAACATGGTCTATACCGGAACCTATATCGACGAAAACGGCGTCGGACACGAGATTTCCCTGACGGAGGAGGACTCGATCGAGGCGCTGAAGAACGACCGCGACGTGCTGCTGCGCCGCTACAACACCCAGCGCGTGACCGTGCGTCAGGTCAAGGCGCAGGAGGGTGAGGCGATGCGTTTTCAGCTGACGCTGCACGCGCCGACGCACTATCTGACAAGCGAGGACGACACCGAGCCCAAGCCCTGCGACGAGATGACCTGTACGCTCGTGTGTATGCCCGGCTACCCCATCACGCCGATGAAGGCGGGCTACGCGCCGGACCGCCACCTCGCAAGCCCGAATGTGGGCCGCAGCGGCTGGGCCTGCATCGACGAGTGGAAGGTTGGCGTGAGCTCCATGCTGACCGTGGGCGACAAGCTCCTGCACGACATGATCCACGACCCGAGCGTCACGCGCTATGACAGCGTGGCCAACAGCGACGTGGTCGCCTGGCACAAGCGCGGCGTCGAGCGCGGCGCGTTCCCCACCATCGCGCCGAAGGAGCTCTGGGCGCCCGAAATCCCGCCGCTGCCGCGCCGCCGCGCGGTGGTCACGCCGCCCCCGCTGCCGCGCCGCCGCTCGGCGAGAAGCTGAGGAGGTGTGCCATGACCTATACCCACACGCAGGCGCCGCCCATCCCGAAGCACCGCCCGCAGGAGCCGAAGAAGTACCCGACGCTCTCCATTAAAAAGGTCTGCGCGATGATCGAGGAGCGCTGCGGCAGCGTCCGCATCACCGAGCGCCACGGCAGGTCGTGCGGCAACTACGCCGTCATCCTGCCCGAGGCCATGCAGGAGCTGACGAGCATCATCTCCTACCGCCGCCGCTCGCCCATGAACGTCAATGAGCAGAAGTTCGGCGGCTACGGACACTTTCTGCGCAACCCCGCCGGCGGCATGATCGCAGTCATCAAGCACTTCATCGAGGTGCCGACCGTCAATCGCACCCCCGTCAGCGCAGGGAACCTCGGCCCGAACGGCGAGCTGAACCCGGCGCTCGACTTCCTCGAGTATGTCCGCGCGGAGTTTTTCCACACGGAGAAGCAGTTCAACACCGACGCCTACGGCTGCGAGGTCGACCCGTTTCTGGAGCTGTGCGGCGGGTCGGAGTTCGTGATGGAGTGCCACACGCACCCGGATCTCGGCGTGTTCTGGTCGGCGGCCGACCGCCGCAGCGGCTCGCACCGCGCGGGCAACAAGCCGCTCTGCATCTTCGTGTGCGACCCGGTGCGCGGCGAGATGCTCTGCAGCATGGGGCGCAGCTTTGAGGACGCGCAGGTGCTTGTCTATGAGCGCGCGGCGCAGAGCGCGGAGAGCAGTGATCTCCCACTGTCCCCGGCGGGCGAGCTGACGCGTCTGGCAGGCGCGTGCCTGCGCACGCGCGGCTATGAGGGGAGCCTGCGCATGCATGCGACGCTGCGCGGGCGGACGTGCCTGAAGCTGCGTCTCGTCATGCCGAAGGGCAGACGGGAGGGGCAGCCATGAGCACCGCGCCGGAGCGGTTCGGGAGCAGCTTTTACCGGGGCCTCCTGCCGGCGGCGGAGCAGGAACTCTACGATGCCATGCTCACCCGCTTCGAGGGCGGGGACTACAGCGGGAAACTGCGCCTGCGCACCGGGGAGAGCGAGGCCGTCTTCCGGGCGTACAGCGCTCTGCGCGATGACCACCCGGAGCTGTTCTGGCTCGGCGGGCAGTGCGCGTTCACACCGCAGACCGGCGATATGCGCTGCGCGGTGCTCTATACGCCCGACCAGATCGGGCGCATCCGCTATCAGCTGCGCCGCTGCCTGTTCCAGCTCGTGCGCGGGACGGCGGGGCTGCCGCCGGTCGAGCGCGAGATCCTCGTCTATGAGCGCATCGCCCGCCGCCTGACCTATATCAACAACGGCGACGTGCGCGATCACAACATCGTCGGGCCGGTGCTGCTGTCGGCGGGGGTGTGCGAGGGGTACAACGCCCTGCTCATGCTTGCCCTGCGCCGCGTCGGCCTCCCGTGCATCAAGGTCTACGGCGTGGGTAAGAGCGGCGGCGGACACTGCTGGTCGGTCGTGTGGCTCGAAGGCGAGCCGGTGCACTGCGACGTCACATGGGATAAGCCGTCGCGCGGCGCGGTGCGCTTTGCCTATCTCAACCGCTCCGACTGCCAGATTGCGCGCGACCACGGGGACTTTAGACGCCCCGGTATCCCCGTCTGCCGTTCGGAGCGCTGGAACTACGACACGCTCGCCCTGAGTGGCTGAGAGAAAGGAGCTATGTATGTATCAGACGATCATCCGCGATTCGGGCGGCGAGGGACTCATCCGCGTGGTGAGTGTACCCTGCGGGCCGGGGCGCGCCGTGGTGAACGGGAGCCTGCTCATCGTCCCGCCCGGTACGGTGGCCTATGCCGCTGTGAACGGTATGCTCTCGCCGCCCTACGGCCCCGGACGGCACGAGCTCTTCACGGGGGTCGACCCCTTCTTCGTGCGCCTGCGCCACCTCATGACCCGCGGCGACGCGGGCGTCACCGTCTCGGTGTTCTTCCTCTCGACGGAGAAGCACTGCTTCCTCCAGCTCGGGACGGGGGAGCTGCCGCTGCGCGAGCGGCGCTTCCAGATCACGCTCAAGGCCTTTGCCGCGTGCGGGCTGGCGGTGTCGATCGACGATCCCCTGCGCGTGCTGCAGCGGCTTGTGGGCAGCTACAGCACCGGCTTTTCCGAGGAGGATCTCGAGCCGTGCCTGCAGCAGCTCATGCTTGCGCCCGTGCGCGAGGCGCTCTCGCAGGAGCTGAGCCGCTTCGACGTGACGCAGATGAACAGCCAGCTCCAGCGCCTGAGCGAGCGCGTGAGCCCGCCCGTGCGCGCGGCGTTTGCCGACTACGGCCTGCGGCTCGAGCGGCTGCAGGTCATGGCCGTGAATATCCCGGACGGCGAAATCCAGCGGCTCTATGAGCTCGAGCAGAACTACGCTGCCGGCAAGAGCCGCACCGACCTCGAGCTCGATCAGATCAAGCGCGTCTGGGACGGCAACGTCGACCGCCGCACGATTGCGGAGATGCTGCGCGGCGGTGGCGGCGGCTCCGGCGGCGCGCCGATGCTGCAGATGATGGCGATGATGCAGATGATGCCCGCTCTGCGCGAACAGATGCAGTCCATGCTGCAGCGCTCCGGCCCCGCGGACGGGAGCGGGACAAACCGGACACCCCCGCCGCCCATGCCCCCGCGCACACGCCGCTGCCCCGACTGCGGCGCGGCGCTCGAACGGGACGCGCACACCTGCCCGCACTGCGGGCGGCGTTTTTGAGAAAGGATGGCTGACATGAATCGAGTTTCCACAGGGAGCCTGCTGGCGATGATCGGCGTGGTGCTGCTGCCGCAGCTGCTGTTTTTCTGGCTCGCGCCGCAGGACGCGGCGGCGCGCTGGGCGGTGTATATCGTGGGGACGGTGCTCACGTTTCTGCTGACGTGCATGTCCTTCGGCGTCTGCTGGTATGTGGGCGTACGCCGGGGCGCAGCGATGGCCGCCGTCTCGGGCGTGTTTGACGCGGCGGTGGTTGGCGTATGTGCGGCGCTGCTTGCTTCGGACGCGAGCGTGCGGACGGCGCTATTCTCGCTGGGCGCGCTGGTGCTGCTCTACATCATCTGCGCCGCGCCGCTCACGACGGGGCTGGAGGAGCAGGAGCCGGGCGGACCCCGCCCCGCGCCGGATCCCGCGGAACAGACGCTCCCGCCCTGCGGTGGCAGTGTGCCCCTGCCGCCCCGGCGGCGATAACGCTTTGAACAGGAGAGGAGGAGAGCGGCATGGATCAGATCTGCCCGCGCTGCGGCTGCCGCAGCTTTCACTATAACCGCAGCCGTATGCGCGTCGAGTGTGACGCCTGCGGCCACGCGCTGACCGACCCGCAGGAGCTGCAGCTGCAGCGGCAGGACGACCGGAATTTCCAGCAGGCCTGCGAGCATCTGCGCGCCGGGAACTGGCAGCAGGCAGCGGGACTGCTGCTGCCGCTGATGGAGCGCCGCCCGGTGGACCGGCGGCTGTATCTGGCGGCCTTTCGCGCCGCGACGAAGGACTATCAGGATCTCGAGGCGCCCGCGCCGCTGCGCATGATGGCGATCGACGCATGGGACAAGCTTGTGCGTCTCGGCGGTCTGAGCGGTGAGATGGTGCGCTACGGCATGCGCCGCCGCGAGAAGTACCGCGAGAAATACCGCGCGCAGAGGCAGGCGTTCCTGCTGCTTGCGGCGGTGGCGGCGGGGATGTTCTTTGGCTGCATCTTCGCCGTTGCGGACGACAGCCCGCTGGGGGCTCTGGTGCTCCTCGCAATGGGCATCTACGCCGCGTACAAAGCCGGGCGCATCCGCCCAAGCCCCGCGCTGCGCGACTACGCGGCGGGCAAGGGCGGCGACCGGGAAAATCCGTTTACCTGGGAGAGAAACAGATGAGTGTGTCATACCGCGCGCAGACGGCGCGCGTGACCGGCGCGCGGCATGTGCGCGCGGGGGAGATGTGTCAGGACGCGGCGCTGTGCGGCGTGCACGGGGAGCTGGCCTTTTACGGGCTCGCCGACGGGCAGTCCGGCGCGCGCTTCGGTCTTGAGGGCGCGCAGGCGGCGCTCACGGTGATCCGGGACTATATCGGGCGGCGGGGGCTGGCGCTCCTCGCGTCCTATGTCTACACGGACGAGATCCAGTATGAGCTGGCGCAGCTGCTGCGGCGGGAGCTGCGGCGGCTGAGCCGCCTGCACGGCGCGGCGGAGACCGATTTCGGCTCGACGGCGGTGGTGTTCGCTGTCTGCCGCCGGACGGGGCGGTATATGACGGTGCACCTCGGCGACGGGGCGATCCTCGGCGTGAAGGGTGAGGGCGCGCCGCAGTTCATCAGCGCGCCGGAAAACGGCGTCACCGCACAGTATACATGGCTCACGACGTCGGACGGGGCGTTGGGGCATCTACGCGTCGCCTTCGGGCGGAGCGCGCCGTGGCGGCGCGTCGTGCTCGTGACGGACGGGGCGAGGGCGCTCTGCTGCGGGCGGAACATCCCGCTGCGCGCGCGGGAGCTGCTGGCGCGCGGGGGCGCGGCAGAGGTGCTCGCGGCCGTGCGTGAAAGCCGCCCGGAGGACGACGCGAGCTGCATCGTCCTCGACCGTGCCCCGTTGGAGGAAAACGCGCCGCGGAAATGTGCCGCGCCCGCTTGCGAAACAGCGTCGAATCTGGTATAATCCAACCACTGTCAACGATCGTCAGCTCCGGCTAACCGGCGGCGGATGGAGGGAGGATGCACCATGAACGAAAATTATACGCAAGCGGCCAACAGCCGCTGCTTCGGCCTTGTCGACAGCACGCTCGAAGAGATCTGGGCGGACATCGGGCGCACGCCCGAGGACACGGAAGCGGCGCTCTGGAAGCGCAAGCTCCAGAGGATCGCCGCGCAGTATGTGCTATCGAGCCGCTTCGCGCTCATGCGCATCCTCTGTGAGCGCGCCGGGGGCGGCGAGACGGGCTTCACCGCCGCGCTCGAGGGGGAGACGCTGACGTTTCCGGACATCACCGCGCAGCACGCGCAGAATCTGACCGAGCGGGAACTGCAGGACTATGAGCGCCTGCTCATGGACATCGCCGCCCGTCAGGCGGAGACGGAGAGCGCGCGCAGCCGCGCACTCATCGGCCGCGCGCTCACGGCGGGGGAGGGGAAGAACCTCCTCCTCACGCGCGACGAAGCGTTTGCGCTGGGGCACACGCTGGGCTTTTCGCTCGCGGAGATGCAGTGGTTCCTGCTGCGCACGCTCGACACGGAGGACGGCCTGCGCTACCACGCGTCCTGTGACCTCATTGAGACGTTCGGCTTCGTGACCGGGATGGGAGAGAAGTCCGTCGCCGCGCTCAAGGCGCGCTGCGCGCGGATGCTCGCGGATATCCCCAAGGCCGAATGCGATGGGCGCGAGGGGGACTGGACGCGCGCGGCGGGCGCGTCGCTGCCGCAGATAGCGGCGTCGTGGCCCGTTGAGGAGAGGGAGGAGCGCTTCCTCGCGTGGATGCGCGAGCAGGCGCCGCACCTAGACCGGCCGTCGCGCAGCGCGCTGCGCATCTACCGCAACCTCGCGGTCTACGCGTGGCACATCGCCGCCGAGGAGGAGAGCGCGCCGATCGAGTCGGACTTTCTCCCCTGCATCCGCGAGCTTGTTTCGCAGCCGGAGGAGGACGAGCGGACGGTGGCCGCGCTCTATGAAAACGGCGCGATTTCCGCCAAGAAGTGCCGCGCCGTCGCGGGCGACATTCTGCTCGACAACCTCAACCGCAGCTTTTCCGACCAGACGGACAAGGCCAAGGCCTACCATGTGATCGCCGTGCGGCCCGACGGACAGATGACCGTCTCCGGCGGTATCAACGCCAGCCGCACGCGCGTGCAGGATCTGCTCGCGGGGAAGGCGGAGGTCGAAAAGAGCGACATGCTGTATCTGCTGTGGTTCACGGTGGGGCTCTGCTGGCTCTGGAACAGCCGCCCGCGCCCGAGCGAGATCTATGACCGGCTCGCGGACTTCATCGACGCTGCGGAGATTTGCCTTGACGCGGCGATGCTCCCGCCGTTTTACCCGCCGCACCTCATCGAGCAGAGCATGCTGCTCTCGGTCGTCTATGCCGGGCGCACGGAGAGCGACACGGCGGAGATCTACGAGCAGATCTGCAGCGCGGTGATCGAGCGGAGAAAGAGCAAGAACAGACCCTGACGCGCAGACCGGAAGGAGGCAGGCGCGATGCAGAGAATCCCCCTGCGGCGCGGGACAAGCGTCGCAATCGACGGGAAGAGCTACGTCATCGGCGATGTGATCGGCGAGGGCGGCTTTTCGTATATCTACGCCACGGAGCCCGGCAGCGGAACGGACGTGGTCATCAAGGAGTATTACCCGGCGTCCGGTGCGCTGCGGGATGAGCGGACGCAGCGCGTCCTCCCCGCACCGGGACAGGAGACGGTTTTCCAGCAGAATCTGGCGCAGTTCGCGCGCGAGGGCTATGCCGGGGTGACGGCCGCGCGCGAGAGCTTTCAGACGGTCGCTTTTCTCGCGCAGGAGGGCGGCTATGCCGTGCTCCCGCGCTGGAGCCGGGACATGTGCGCGGTGTCCGCGCTCGTGCGCCGGTGGAAGGAGGAACCGCCCGCGCCTTACTCCGGGCGCGAGGAGGACCGGGATCCGTGCTTTCCGGATCTGCCGCGCGTGCAGTACGCGCTGCGCGTGACGGAGAGCGTCCTCGCGGCGCTCGGGGCCGTCCACGCGGGCGGCCTGCTGCACCTCGACATCAGCGGCGGCAACGTCGTCTGGGCGGGGCAGGAGCCGCGGACGGGCCGCGGCTGCGCGGCGTTTCTGACGGATTTCGGCAGCGCGGCGGAAGTTTCGGGCGGCGTGCGCGCTGCGGCGCTGCTGTCATACAGCCCCGGCTTTGCCGCGCCGGAGCTGCGCACCCCCGGCGCGGCGCTCACGGCGGCGACGGATCTCTACTCCGTTGGCATGCTGCTGTTTTATCTCTGCGCGGGCGAGGGCGCGCTGCAGCTGACGCGCTTTCCGAAAAAGGCGATCCGGCGCGAGCTGGGCCGCCTGCGCGTGCAGGGCGGGGCGCGGGACGCGCTCGAAGCGATTCTCCTGCGCACTGCCGCGCCGCAGAGCGAGCGCTATCAGACGGCGGGACAGATGCAGGCGGACGTGCGTGCGCTGCTCGAGCGGCTGCCGCGCCGCCCGGTGAACCCCACCCCGGCGCGGGACTTCACGCTCGCGTCGCTGCGTTCGCTGCTCGAGGGGAGCGAGACGGAGGGCTATGGCTGGGCTGAGGAGCTGCGCGACCGGCGCGGCACCTCTATCGAGCTGCCGCCGGATACAGAGCGCGGCGTCTCAGGACGGATGTTCGCGGACGGCGGCGCGTTTTTGCGCTTTGTGCTGCCGGAGGAGCTGTACGCGTGTCTGCGGGCACTGATGAAGGGCTCCCCGGTGACGGAGAGAGACATCCTCGGCGGGTGGATCGACCGCGGCTGGAAGCGGGCGCTCGCCGCGCGCTGCCGCGACGGAGGGACGCGCCGTCTGCTGCAGATCGCGCGGACGCTGCTCGAGGACGAGACGCGCTTTTTCGCGGACATGGAGGTGCTGTTCGCCCTCCTCGGAGAGGACGGGGCGTACCTGCACGCGTGCGTGCAGCGCTGCCCCGTGCAGCAAGCGCCGTATACGGCGCTCGCCGCGCTGATTCTGTTCGCGCTGCTCGGGCCGGAGGAGCTCCGGCGGCTGGTGGACAGCCCCCGCGAGGCCGCGCGGTATTTTTACATCATCTGAAAATCACCTGAGAAACGGAGGAAATCACCATGACACACGAGGAAATGGAGCGGAAAAAGCGGGCCATCCTGCAGAGTCTGGCGGAGGGAGCGCGCGCGGAGAGCGCCGCGCCGGACGAGGACGATGAGGAGGACGGAGATATCTTCGTCTCGACGGTGACGGAGGCGATTGCGCTGCTCCTGATGCACAAGGAACCCGGAGGAGCCCGCTACCGCCGCCGACTCATCCGCTTTATCACCGACCCGAAGCATCAGGTGTATGACAGCCCGAACATCTACCACAACTTTGTGATGCACCTGTTCAAGCTCAGAGATTATATCGCCGCGCTGGAGGTCTGCGACTTTGTGCTGCGCTTCGCGCCGCAGTCGCGCGATATTCTCGGCGACGCGATCCGCGCCTGCGGCGAGAGCTGCCAGTTTGAAAGGGGTGAGCGGTATCTCGCGCGGGCCATGGAGATTCCGAAGGAGCTCTGGTGCTGGCGTCTGTTCTGCTACAGTGTGGATTTTCTCAAGGAGAAGATGATTGCCTATCCCGCCGATATGGCCGTCGCCGAGCGCGCCATCGCCCTCGCGGACGAGTTTGTCGAGCGCTTCCCGTATGACGAGCACGGCTACAACCAGCGCGCGGAAATTGACATCTGCCTCAACAGGCGCGACGAGGCGGTTGCATACCTCAAGCATGCCATTCTGGAGGTGCACCCCGATGAGCGCGACAGCCGCTCGTCGCTGCTGGCGGCGCAGTGCTGCATGACGCTGCTGGATATCCTCGAGGAAACGAACGAGTACGATTTCATCATCGAAATCTGCGACCGCGGTCTGCGCAGCACGGCGCAGACGCAGCCCTCGTCGTCCATCGCGGCGTTCATGTACCGCAAGGCGCTCGCACTCGATGCCAAGGCGTGCAGCGAGAATTTCCGCTCGCCCGACGCGGTGCTCGAGGCGCTCAAGTGCTATCAGGCGGCCTATGACATGATGTCGGACGTCGACTACCGCTGCACGATTACGCTGCGCTATGCTGCCCTGCGCGTGTATGTGGAGGAGAGCAAGTTCCACCCGCTCGAGGAGCGCCCGCTTGTTGTCAGAGAGAGACAGACCGAGAGATGAAAAAGGCCCGCGGCGGCGCGAAAATCGCGCCGCCGCGGGCCTTTTGGGCCTAAAAAGCTGCCGCTGCGGGCTGTGATAGAATGAAGGGGATCTGAAAAACAAGACGAAAAGGAGAGATCCCCATGCGCAAGAGTCAGGAACTGACGAAATCACAGAAGCAGCTGCTGTACCTGCTGCCGGTGCTGAACGACCGGCAGGTTGCGGGTATGCTCAGCACGCTGAAAAAGCCCGCCCGCAGGGCGGAGAAAAACGATGCCTACCGCCAGCTGATGAATATGACCGGCTGTGCCGAGGCGAAGGAGCAGCTCACGGCCATGCTCGCGGCGCACCGCATGAGCCATATCGCCGAGAGCCGCAGCCGCACGGTGAAGCAGCCGTACTTCCACGCGGTGTTCACCGGGAATCCCGGCTGCGCCAAGACGACCTGCGCGCGCCTGTACGCCAGGGCGCTCGCGCAGGAGGGCATCACGAAGCACGACCGCTTTGCCGAGCTGACCCGCGCGTCGCTGTGCGGCAAGTATCAGGGCCATACGGCGCAGATGGTGAAGGAGGTCTTCAAGCAGAATAAGGGCGGCACGATCTTCATCGACGAGGCCTATTCCCTCGCCAGTGACGAGCGCGACAGCTTCGGCGCCGAGGCCATCGACGAGATCATCGTCGGTCTGGAAAACGACCCCGGGACGGTCGTCATCTTCGCGGGCTATCCGGAGAAGATGGAGCAGTTCCTCGACGCAAACCCCGGCCTGCGCTCGCGCATCCCGTACCGCGTGCGCTTTTGCGACTACACGGCGGACGAGCTGCTGGAGATCTCCGGGAAGATTGCTGCGGACAGCGGCTTCACCATCACCGCGGATGCGGGCGAAAAGCTGCTGGGCATCTTTGAAAAGGAGCGGCAGGTGCGGGATTTCGGCAACGGGCGCTTCTGCCGCAGTCTGGTCGAGTCCGCCATCCGCCGCAAGAGCGTCCGCCTCGGCGTCATGGACGCCGACGATCTCTCGGCCTACCTCGACCCCGCGCGCTACAGCGATGAGGAGCTGTTCTCCCTCGATGGGAACTGCTTTACCTACAGCGCTGCGGGCGAGGACCGCGCCGCACGTCGGATCGGCTTTTCGGGGTGACGGGCAGACAAAAACCGGAGCCGCCGGGGCAAATTGCCCCGGCGGCTCCGGTTTTCATGCGCCCTGATCGATCAGCCGCCGGATGCAGCGGATGGCGCACGCGCTCAGCGCAATCAGCCGCTGGTTGAAGCTGATGCCCAGCCCGGCGGCCACCATGTTGTAGGTGGTGAAGCCGTCTCTTGTGGTGAAGTGGGTCTGCGGGTGCAGCCGCAGCGCGGCCAGCAGGCGATCCTGATCGGTGTCGTGGTCGGGCGAGGTGTGGATGAACGGCTCCCGCCCGAGCGGCTTCGCGCAGAAGCAGCAGTCGACGGATTTTCCGGCGGCTCGCGGAGACGAATTCCGTAAAAACGCCGGGCTGCGGACTGGACGATTACTGCGAAACGGCCCGAGAGAAGATCCGCCGCGCCTGCAGGGCGCCGGACGCGGAGGCGTTCTTTCTGGTCGGCGGCACACAGACGAACGCCACGGTGCTCGACGCCGTGCTGCAGAGCTATCAGGGGCTGGTCGACCACGATGGAGGAAGCGGAAGCGCTGTGCGCCGCGCTGTGACAACACGAAGCAGAAGGGCCGTCACGCATGTGACGGCCCTTCGTTTATGATTTATCTCGCCTTTTCCTGCGCCATCCACGGGGCGGCGCGGGCGATGAGCTTGCGGTAGACCCACCGGCGCATCCACGGCTCGCTTGACGCGCGCAGCGCCTCGCCCGGGCGCATCCACTCAACGCCGCTGTTCTCGTCCGGCTTTTCGCGCAGGGCGGCGTCCTCCGACTGCAGCAGGTACGTCACGTTCAGGTGGACGTGGCTCGGGACGTAGCGCCCGCGCTTTTCGTGCCCCTCCACGGCCAGACACTCCAGCGAGAAGATCCCGTCCGTGAGCGGGCGCAGCCGCCGCAGACCCGTTTCCTCCGTGACCTCGCGCATCGCGGCGGCGAGCAGATCCTCCTCGCCATCGGCGTGCCCGCCGGCCCACGACCACGAGCGGTAGAGATTGTGCCAGACCATCACGACGTGCGTGCGGTCGGGGCTGAGCACCCACGCCGAGGCCGTGAGGTGCGCGCTCTCGTTCTCGCGCAGCAGCGCGTCCGGATGCTCATGCAGGAAGCGCAGCATCACCGCGCGGTCACGCTCCTCCTGCTCGCAGCCGGGGACGAATCGCTCGATTTCCTGATAGATTCCCACGGTCATCAGCCTTTTTTTTTCAGATAAACCGCCCGGTAGACGATTCCGACGAGACACCCGCCGACGATGTTCCCAAGCGTCACGGGCAGGAGATTCGACAGCAGAAAGCCGCCCCAGCCGACGTTTGCGCCGAGGAAGATGCCCGCGGGGAGATAGAACATGTTGGCGATGCTGTGCTCAAAGCCGCAGAGCACGAACACGAAGATTGGCCCGTAGAGCCCGATGAACTTCTCCGCCGCGCTCTCGCCGACCTGACTCATCCAGACGGCGATGCAGACGAGGAAGTTGCAGAGCACGCCGCGCAGCAGCGCCGCGCCAAAGGGGAGCGACGCCTTCATCTCCGCTGTCGCGATAACGGCATCGCGCACGATGTCGAGCGTCCCCGCCGCGCTGCACAGCCCGGCGACGAGCACCGAGCCAAGGAAGTTCCCGAGGTAGACGAGCGCCCAGCTGCGCAGCAGCGCCCGCAGGCGGATCTCCCGCTCGAGCAGCGGGATGATGAGCAGGCAGTTGCCTGTGAACAGCTCGCTCCCGGCGAGGACGACCATTGTCAGTCCGGCGGGGAAGATGGCCGCGCCCGCGACCTTGCCGACATAGACGTTTCCGAATGTGGCCGCCGCGCCCGCGAGAGCGATAAACGCGCCGGCCAGCATGCCCAGCAGCAGAAGCCATACGGCGGTCTGCTCCGTTTTGATTTTTCCGAGGGTGAGATAGCCGCGCGCCACCTCTGCGGGATTTTTCATGTAGGGTCCTCCTGTTTTCTCTTGTCAATCGGGGGTAGAGTACCAGTATAGCAAAAAAGCACCTCGCTGACAATTCCGATTTCCGGGGGGGAGGTATAAGCAGTCGTTAAAAAACCATAAAAATATGTCAAGACACTTGCACAGACAGACAAAATGTGTTATGATTGAGCATACTCAAGAGTGAAATCTATATTATGGTGAGGAGAGAGCGGCATGAAGGGCCTGCAGCCGAGCGGCATCCGCCGCCGCAACAAGATGATCTATGCGGCCGTGGTGCTGTTTCTGGAAAACGGCTATGAAAAGACGACCACGGCGCAGATCGCGCGCCGCGCGGGCATGTCGGCCACGTCGTTTTTCGCCGCATTCCCGAATAAAGAGGCGATTTTATACGCGCTCGTGCGCGAGATGTTCGCCGAGCAGTTCAAGTGGACGGAGCGTCTGCTGGGCGAGAGACCGGATCCGCTGCTGCTCTACTGCGCGGAGACGGCGCTGCAGATCCACATCACGGAGCTGTCTCCGGAGCTGCGCGAGTTGTATATGACGGCCTATTCGCTCCAGAGTACGTCGGAATACATCTACCAGAACATCTCAAAGAAGCTGGAGACGTTTTTCGCGCCGTATCTGCCGGGCGCACAGGCGAGCGATTTCTACGAACTGGAGATTGCCTCGGCGGGCGTAATGCGCGGCTTTATGGGCCGCCCCTGCGACCTGTATTTCACCATAGAGCGTAAGCTCCGCCGCTTTCTCAGCTGCTGCATGCGGCTGTACTGCGTGCCGGAGGAGAAGCAGGAGCAGGTCATCGCGCGGGTGCTGCAGATGGATCTGCGCACACAGGCACAGGAGATCGTCGGCGAGGCGGTGCGCCGTGCGGAGGCGGGGTTTGAAGCAGTGATGGCGGATACCGGACAGGCCTGAAGGGAGCCAGTGCAGAGGGGGATCCGCGTTTCATACATGGAAGGGTTGGGGGAAGCCCCGGAAAGGTCACCAAGGCCGCCGCACTGCCTGTGCGGCGGCCTTGGTGCGCTCTTTACCGGCGCTTCCGGACGGGCTGGGGGCTCTCAAAGAGCCAGCGCCGCAGCCGCGGCCACGCGATGTCCAGCAGCACGAGTCCCAGCCCGATCGCGACGGAAAAGAGCGTCACGACCTGCACCGTATCCCGGATTATGCCGCTGCTCACGAGCCAGCGGCAGCCGAGGGCGTACGTCTCCAGCCGCCAGAAAAGCGGCGTCAGCACCGCCGCGATGCCGAGATAGCGCAGCACATGCGAGCGCTGCGCCGCGCGCCCATCCAGCGTCCGCTGCAGCTCGCCGACGGCACGCTCCACCGCGCAGGTTTTGTCATACACCTCCCGCACAGTTACGAGCGGGCGCGGCCCTGTCTTTTTCGGCCTGAAAGAAATCATGGGAAAGTCCTCCTTTGTGTGTCTTGTGGGGCCATTGTAGCACAGGCAGGAGCGGCGTCCTTTTAGCGGGGGCTTGCAATACCGCGCGGAACATCGTACAATAGTAGAACATGAATCGAACGGAGGAACCGCCCCATGCAGCCACGCGAAGCACTCAGACAATATTTCGGCCACAGCGATTTCCGACGCGGGCAGCGCAAGCTGATCGAGGCCGTGCTCGGCGGGCGGGACGTGCTCGGCGTGATGCCCACGGGCGGCGGCAAGTCAATGTGCTACCAGATCCCGGCGCTCTGCCTCGGCGGGACGACGCTGGTCATCTCGCCGCTCATCTCGCTGATGAAGGATCAGGTCGCGGCGCTCACGGACGCGGGTGTCCCGGCGGGGTATATCAACAGCTCGCTCTCGGGCGAGGAGCTGCGCGACGTGTACCGCCGCGCCTATAGCGGGGAGTACCGCCTGCTCTATGTCGCGCCCGAGCGGCTCGGCGCGCCGGGTTTTGTGAAGCTGGCGCAGACGATCTCCATCCCGCTCATCGCCGTCGACGAGGCGCACTGCATCTCCCAGTGGGGGCAGGATTTCCGCCCGAGCTATCTGGAGATCGCCGATTTCATCGATGCGCTCCCGCAGCGTCCCGTGACGGCCGCGTTCACCGCGACCGCGACGGCGCGGGTGCAGGAGGACATCGGGCGCCTGCTCCGCCTGCGCGGCCCGCTGTGCGAGGTGACGGGCTTTGACCGGCCGAACCTGTATTTTGAAGTGCGCACCCCGCGCAGCAAGAACGGGACGCTCCTCGCCCTCGTGCGCGAGCGGGTGGGGCGCTGCGGCATCGTCTACTGCGCGACGCGCGCCGCGGTCGAGCGCGTCTGCCAGTCGCTGCAGGACGCGGGCATCCCGGCCACGCGCTACCACGCGGGACTGGACGAGGAGGAGAGGCGGCGCAATCAGGACGACTTCCAGTTCGACCGGCGGACGGTTATGGTCGCAACGAACGCCTTCGGCATGGGCATCGACAAGTCGAACGTCAGCTACGTCATCCACTACAACATGCCCAAAAGTCTCGAGGCGTACTATCAGGAGGCGGGGCGCGCCGGGCGCGACGGCGAGCCCGCGGACTGCATCCTCCTGTTCGCTCCGGCGGACGTGGAGACGGCGCGCTTTCTCATCGACAACGGCGGCAGCGACGCGCTCAGTGAGGAGGAAGCCGCGCTAGTGCGGCGGCGCGACATGGAGCGCCTGCAGGCGATGGTGGGCTACTGCCGCACGGCGAAGTGCCTGCGCGGATACATCCTCGACTATTTCGGCCAGCCGCACGCCGATGCCTGCGGCAGCTGCGGCAACTGCCGCGCGAAGTACCGCGCGGAGGACATCACCACCCACGCGCAGATGATTCTCTCCTGTGCCGTCCGCATCCGCGACGCCCTCGGCTACGGTGTGGGCAAGACCCTGCTCATACAGGTGCTGCGCGGCAGCCGCGACCAGCGCGTGCTGCAGCTGCGGCTCGATAAGCTCCCGACGTACGGCCTGCTCGCGGAGCTCCCGGAGAGCGCCGTCCGCGCGCGGGTCGAATATCTCGAGATGGAGGGCTATCTCAAAACGGATCCCGACCACGGGGCGCTCCTGCTGACGCCGCAGGCGCGCGAGGTGCTCTTCCGCGGCAAGACGCTCACCATGCCCGTGCGCATCGAGCAGGAGGAGCGCGCGAAGGCCGGGGCGCTCCCGCCCGCGGACGCCGACCTGTTTCAGGCGCTGCGCGCGACGAGGGCGCAGATTGCGCGCCGCCGCGGCGTCCCGGCGTATGTCGTGTTCTCGGATGCGACGCTCACGGATATGGCGCGCCGCGCCCCGCGCACGATGGCGGATTTTCTCGAGGTGTCCGGCGTCGGGCAGACGAAGGCCAGGCAGTACGGCGAGGCGTTTCTGGAGACGATCGCGGCGCACGCGGGGGAGAAGTAACGGTGATCTTTCGGCAGAGGGACGGACGGGGTGTCCGTCCCTTTTTTTGTATACCAAAACCACGCGTCTAACGCGTGGTTTTGGTATACAAAAAGCCGGAGAACGGTACCCCGTTCTCCGGCTTTATTTTGTCAGCGCTTTTAAAAATCAATCGTCCCGTTCAGCACGCGCAGGTCATACGGCTCAAACGTCACATGGCGGTACTTCTCCACGTCGAGCATCACGCCTGTCCAGTCGGAGTGGATGTCGCCGTTCTGCTTGATGAGGATGTCGTAGAGAATGTCATACGTCACGCCGTCCTCACCCGTCTCCGCGATCGTGGAATACGGCAGCGTCTTGTGGTACGTCAGGTGCAGCCCCTTGTACTCGAAATGGAAGCCGTTGCGCATGCGGCAGCCGTCGAGCCCCTTGTAGGTGAACATCCGCCGCAGATCCGCGAGAATTCTGTCGTCCTTCTCATCGTAGAGGTTCTCGGGCGTGGTCGCGGTGTAGTCATAGCGGAACTGGATGGGGATCCCATAGGGCAGGAACCGCTCGACATAGGCCGGGAGCTTGTCCGCCGGATAGTGCTTATAGAGCACGCAGTTGATGCGCGTGCGGCAGGCGATGCGCCCGATGACCTCGTCCGGGCTCTCCTCGACGTATTTGACGAGGTGGCGGGAGATATTCATGCAGGTGATCTTGTCCTTGTTCTTCTCGGTAAAGGCAATCATCTCCTCGGCGGAGTGCTGCTGCTGCACCGGGAAGGTCGTGTTGATATAGATCTTGTGCGTAGGCGGGATGGCGTCCAGCATCTGCTGCAGGGCATCGAGGTTGGCCAGCGGCTCGCCGCCGGTGAAGACGAAGTCGCACGCGGGCGTGATTTCATCCATCGTGCGGATGCTGCGCAGGATCGCCTCCAGGCTGAAGCCCGTGCAGTCCTCATACTCCTGCTTGTTGATGCAGAAGGGACAATGGTTGTTGCAGTCATAGGGAACAAAGACCGTGACGGTAGCGCCGCCCGCCCGGGTCTTATACGGATTGCTCATGTTAATCAGCCAGCCTTCCAGTGAATGTACGGCAAACATTGTATACCTTCCGCGCAAAAATTGCAAGGAATACTTAAAGAATCGTAAATTTTTCCTGTGGATTCAAAGGACTTTTCCGTCAAACCTCTTGCAATGGGAAAAAATTGTGTTATACTGACGTCTGTCACATTTGTGTGAAAAGTATGATTTTTCCGAGGTGAGGCGCATGCCTGGGGGCAAGCACATACTGGGCCGGCCAAAGGGCCGGCATGTTTTTGGCACGGCGCGGGTCGGCGAACGCGGCCAGATCGTGATTCCGAAGGAGGCGCGGGCTTTTTTCGGCATCCGGCCGGGCGACACGCTGCTCATCCTCGGCAGCGAGGACAGCGGGCTCGTTGTCTCGAAGCCGGAGGTGCTCGACCGGGTCGCGCAGGAGATATTGGGGAATCTGGAGGAGTAAGACATGACAAAAGAGATGTATCGCCAGCTCGGCATTTCCGACGCTGTGCATGATTTCGGCCGCGAGATACTCGATGGCCTTACGGAGCGCTTCGCGCAGATCGACGAGGTGGCGGAGTATAACCAGTGCAAGGTCATCGCTGCCATGCAGAAAAACCGCGTCAACGCGACGCACTTCGCCGCGACGACGGGCTACGGCTACGACGACGAGGGGCGCGACAACCTCGAGCGCGTCTATGCCGACTGCTTCCATACGGAGGCGGCGCTCGTGCGCCCGCAGATCACCTGCGGCACGCACGCGCTGACCGTCGCGCTGAGCGCGAACCTGCTGCCGGGCGACGAGCTTCTGAGCCCTGTCGGCCGCCCGTATGACACGCTCGAGGAGGTCATCGGCATCCGCCCCTCGCCCTGCTCGCTCGCGGAGTACGGCGTGCAGTACCGGCAGGTCGATCTGCTTGCGGACGGGACGTTCGACTATGAGGGCATCCGACGCGCCATCAACGAAAAGACGAAGCTTGTCACCATCCAGCGCTCGAAGGGCTACGCCACGCGCCCGACGTTCTCCGTCGAGCAGATCGGCCAGCTCATCGCCTTCTGCAAGCAGTGCAAACCCGACGTCATCTGCATGGTCGATAACTGCTACGGTGAGTTCGTCGAGACACGCGAGCCGTCCGACGTCGGCGCCGACATGATCGTCGGCAGCCTGATCAAGAACCCCGGCGGCGGCCTTGCGCCCATCGGCGGCTATATCTGCGGCACGCAGGCGTGCGTGAACCGCTGCGCCTATCGCTTGTCCGCGCCGGGTCTGGGGCAGGAGGTCGGCGCGAACCTCGGATTGATGCCCTCGTTCTATCAAGGACTGTTCCTCTCGCCGACGGTTGTCTCCGGTGCGCTCAAGGGCGCGGTGTTCGCCGCGGCCTGCTATGAGAAGCTGGGCTTCCGCGTCGTGCCGGGGAGCACGGAGTCGCGCCACGACATCATTCAGGCCGTCGAGCTCGGCTCGCGCGAGGCGATGGTCGCCTTCTGCAAGGGTATCCAGTCCGCCGCCCCCGTCGACAGCTACGTCACACCCGAGCCGTGGGCGATGCCGGGCTATGAGTCGGAGGTCATCATGGCCGCGGGCGCGTTCGTGCAGGGCTCGTCGATCGAGCTCTCCGCCGACGGCCCGATCCGCCCGCCGTACGCGGTGTATTTCCAGGGCGGGCTGACGTGGTACCACGCGAAGCTCGGGATTATGATGAGTCTGCAGAAGATGCTTGAAGCGGGGCTGATCGAGCTGTAAATTTGCGGATTTTTTGGGGATGCCTTCGGCGACATATTTTTTGCCAGCAGCGGCAAAAAGTATGCAAAAAATGCCAACAAAACCAAGGTTTTGGAATCCTAAGCGCGCCCGGCACGTTTTAGATTGTTGGGGTGTGTGCCGCGCGGGAAAAGTACCCCGCCGGAGGCTGGACAAGCTGCTTCAATCGCCAATCCACCGCCCAAAGTATCAACTCACAAAAATTGTCCAAAAATCACACATACATAGTAAAGGAGAAAGAAAAACACATGTGGTTCTGGTTTTCCCTCATTGCCCTGCTCTGCTGGAGTGGGTCTGACCTGTTTTCCAAGATCGGCTGTCAGGATGCCGACGACAAGTACAGTCACCTCAAAATGGTCATCGCCGTCGGCGTGGTGATGGGCCTGCACGCCGCCTATGAGATCTTCATCGGCGGCACGGAGATCAGCTGGAACGTCATCGTGACGTACCTGCCGGTGTCTCTGCTCTATATTGTCTCCATGACGCTGGGCTATGTCGGCCTGCGCTATATCGAGCTGAGTATCTCCAGCCCGATCTGCAACTCCTCCGGCGCGCTGGTGGCGGTGCTGACGCTCATCACGAGCGGCATCGGCGGCCTCGTCGTCGGCCAGCTGGCGGCGACGGTGCTCGTCTGCATCGGCGTCATCGGTCTCGGCATCGTCGAAGCGCACGAGGACGACGAGCTGCGCGCCGCGCGCCAGCAGGCCGCGAACCGCCGCTACGCCAAGTCCGCCCTCGCGATCATTCTGCCGGTGCTGTACTGCGTTCTCGACGCGCTGGGTACGTTCGCCGACTCGCGCGTGCTCGAGACGCTCGACGAGGACAGCGCCAACTGCGCCTATGAGCTGACGTTCCTCGTCGCGGCGGTTGTCTGCTTCATCTATGTCGTCATCATCAAGCGCCAGAAGCTCGTTCCCCGCCGCGAAGCGCCGAAGTACACCGGCGCTATCTTTGAGACGGCGGGCCAGTTCGCCTATATCTATGCCCTCGCGGACACGCGGCATGTCGCCCTCGCCGCGCCGATGATCTCGGCCTACTGCGTGGCGTCCGTCCTGTGGGGCCGCATCTTCCTCAAGGAAAAGCTCTCCTGGAAGCACTATCTCATGATCGTCTTCGTCGTCGCGGGCATTGTGCTGCTGGGGATGTATGACGAGTGATTGCCTGTAAAACTTCGTTTTACAGGCAGGAGATTTCGCTCCGAACCGCGTGTTTTGCCCGCCGCAGGCGGGCAAAACACACTCTCTCCGCGCAGAATACAGATTTCATTTTATTCGCGGCCTGCGGGCCGCGAACTCGGTGAGACCTTGAAAATTTTGATCCGGCGGGCCGTTTTTAGGGCGGTTCGCCGGATTTTTTTGAAAAATTTTTGCCTATATGACCGGTTTCGCCTTGACTTTTTGCGGGAAATCCTGTATCATAGTCAACGTTGTAAAGGATGATAACTTTACAGAGGAGGGCTTTTCCATGAAAAACCAGACCTTCCGCATGACAATGCTGCTCGATTTCTACGGCGACGTGCTCACCGAGCGGCAGAAGGAATTTTTCGATCTGTACTATAACGAGGATCTCAGTCTGTCCGAGATCGCCGAGAATTACGGCATCTCCCGGCAGGGCGTGCGCGACGTGATCGTCCGCGCCGAGGCCGTCATGACCGAGCTTGAGGACAAGACCGGCCTGATGAAGCGCTTCATGCAGATCCGCGAAAAGGCCAACGCCATCACGGCGGCCGCCGAGCAGATCAAAACCGTCAACTACCGCCAGTATGAAAATCCGGAGCTCGACGAGCTCGCGGAGCGCATCCTCGGGTGCGCCGCGTCATTAAAGGAGTAACCCCATGGCATTTGAGGGACTGAGCGAAAAACTGAACCAAACCTTCAAACGCCTGCGCGGCAAGGGCCGCCTGACCGAGGCCGACGTCCGCGCCGGCATGAGGGAGGTGCGTTTGGCCCTGCTCGAGGCCGATGTGAGCTACAAGGTCGTCAAGGACTTCGTGGCGCAGGTCACCGAGCGCTGTGTCGGCGCGGACGTGCTCGACAGTCTCACCCCTGCCCAGCAGGTGGTGAAGATCGTCAACGAGGAGCTGACAAAGCTCATGGGCGGTTCCAGCGCGAAAATCGCCACCGCCTCCAAGGGACCCACCGTCGTGATGATGGTCGGCCTGCAGGGCGCTGGTAAGACGACGAACGCCGCCAAGCTCGCGGGGCTCATGCGCCGCCAGTTCGGCAAACGCCCGCTGCTCGTGGCCTGCGACGTGTACCGTCCCGCCGCCATCACGCAGCTGCAGGTCGTCGGCGGTCAGCTCGACATCCCCGTCTTTGAGATGGGGCAGAGCGATCCCGTCCATATCGCCGAGGAGGCCATCCGCTACGCGAAGGATCACGGCCACGACATGGTGTTTCTCGACACCGCGGGCCGCCTGCATATCGACGAGAAGCTCATGGACGAGCTCAAGGCCGTCAAGGCCGCCGTCCATCCGAACGAGATTCTCCTCGTGGTCGACGCCATGACCGGTCAGGATGCGGTCAACGCCGCGAGCGCCTTCGACGAGGCGCTCGGCATCGACGGCGTCGTGCTGACAAAGCTCGACGGCGACGCGCGCGGCGGCGCCGCGCTCTCGATCCGCGCCGCGACGGGCAAGCCCATCAAGTTTGCCGGCACCGGCGAAAAGCTCGACATGATCGAGCAGTTCCACCCCGACCGCATGGCCTCACGCATCCTCGGCATGGGCGATATGCTCACCTTCATCGAGAAGGCCGAGCAGCAGTACGACGAGGCGCAGGCCAAAAAGCTCGAGGAAAAGCTCCGCAAGAACCGCCTGACGCTCTCGGATTACCTCGACCAGCTCGAGCAGCTGCAGAAGATGGGCGACCTCTCCCAGATCGCCGGGATGCTGCCGGGCGGGCTCGGCAAGCAGCTCGATAACGCCCAGCTCGACGAAAAGCAGATGGCGCACACCAAGGCGATCATCCTCTCGATGACGCCGCAGGAGCGTGAGAATCCCCAGATCCTCAACGCCAGCCGCAAAAAGCGCATTGCCGCCGGCTGCGGCCTTCAGGTGATGGACGTCAACCGCCTGCTCAAGGGCTTCGAGATGCTCCAGCAGATGACAAAGTCCATGGCGAAGGGCAACTTCCGCGGCATCCCAGGTATGGGCGGTATGCCCGGCATGGGCGGCGGCCGGATGCGCAACTTCGGCCGCAAGAAGCGGTTCAAATAAGTCAATAAGTGCAGCGGCATTTATGAAATATACAAATCTAATTTACTGTTTTGGAGGAAATGTACAATGGTTAAGATTCGTCTGAGAAGAATGGGCGCGAAGAAGGCTCCTTTCTACCGTGTGGTCGTGGCTGATTCCCGCTATCCCCGCGATGGTCGTTTCATCGAGGAGATCGGCACGTACAATCCCTGCGTCTCTCCCGCCGTCATCAACATCGACGCTGACCGCGCCCGCGAGTGGATCAAGACCGGCGCTCAGCCCACGGAGACCGTCCGCGCTCTTCTGAAAAAGGTCGACGTTCTGTAAGTCGGGGGCGAAGCAATGAAGGAATTGCTGCTCTATATCGCCAGAAGCCTTGTGGAGCACCCCGATCAGGTCACTGTGACCGAGGTGCCGAACGGCGAGGAACTGACGCTGGAGCTGCGCGTGGCCCCCGAGGATATGGGCAAGGTGATCGGCCGTCAGGGCCGTATTGCCAAGGAGATCCGCACCCTCATCCGCTCCTATGCA
>ERZ1673752.1497-NODE-1497-length-32109-cov-22.106913_pt1 | contig 32109 bp, 22 predicted proteins | sample MGYA00580195_ERZ1673752 | MGnify/ENA primary metagenome ERZ1673752 (study PRJEB41218, sample SAMN15661744) | gut metagenome | host: Homo sapiens | place: Canada: London | collected 2015-08-20/2019-03-30 | study: EMG produced TPA metagenomics assembly of...
TGTACAGGTGCTCTTCTTTTAGTTCATGTTTGCTATTCAATTTTCAAGGTCCGTTTGTTGCGCTTTTTGAAGCGCTTGCCTATAGTACCAAGACGTTTTTTTATTGTCAAGCGCTATTTTCCGTCCTGTCGGTCATTTCTCACAACTTATCCGGGTGTTGCTTGTTTGTTTATTTCTTATTCCGTTGTTCTTTATTTGGGTTTCTTTGTCCAGGGATGTTCTTTGTCCAGCTTTGGGTGTTCTTTGTCCAGCTATTCCTAACGTTTCCTGCTGAGGGCTGCCCCGATGGCCGTGGAGAATTCCGCATCTTCAGGAATGATAATGTCGACATCGTAAAGCTCAGCAAAGCGCTGGAGGCTGGCCCGCCCTTCCGGCATCAGGGTCAGGCTGCCCACAAAAACCAGTTTTCTCACTTTTTCCAGGCGGGCGCAGAGCACGGCAGCTGTGCCGACAGATTCAAAGACCAGATTGAGTACGCCTCTTTCCAGATCTTCCGGGCTGGCTTCTTCGTTGACCTTACCGAAGTTCGAGGCCGTCGCATCGTTGAGCAGACCGGGAATTTCTGTGCCTGAGAGTTCACCTACCGTGAGATCGACATTGGACAGTCGCCCTTTGGAAGCCATGCGGGAGATGACGGCATGATCGCGGATATGGTTGAGACCTGCCGATAAACCGAGAATGGTTCCGCCGCCAAGGCCAGAGCCGATAATATGTCGGGTTTCCTGCCTGGAAGCATAGACAAAAGAGGTGCCCGTTCCCATGGAAATGACGATGGCTTGTTTTTCCCCCGAGAGATAAAGTCCTCCGAGTCCGACGGATTGAAATTCGTCCGCTCTTCTCGTGGGAATCTCCAAAATATCATCTTGAATATAGGAGGACCCTACCCCTGTCATGAGGATTTCGCTGACATCGCCGAGCTGCAGATGGTAGAGGTTCAGAAATTTGCCCACCGCTCCATAGGCCGAAGCGAAAGGGTCGCTGGCCGAGACGAGGCAGTGCCCGAGCATCTGCTCATCTCTGAAACCCACAATTTTGGTGGTGCTGCCGCCGATATCGAGGCCAATCACTGATTTCATACTTAGCTCCTTTGGTCCGTGCTGTCGCTATGTCACGAACTTATTCTGTAATGATTATAAAATAAAAGGCAGGCCCTGTGATAGAAAGCCCGCCTAAGTGTAGTATTTTCGTGCCGCTTGAGCTTTTTTCGCTTCCGCGTGAGCCTGCTCTTCCCGAAACCTGCGGCCGTAGCTGAATTTAATGGAACCTCAGCTGAATTTAAAAATCTTCTGAGCGATGAAAAAGCCTTTGCGATCGATATAGCGACCCAGCTTGCCGGGCAGATTTGTCATAACATTGACAAAACTCGTCCGAACCTTGCGGTACATCTGCAGATCGTGGTCCTTGAGATGCTGCCACATATCTGTTATCTTCTGCAGACTCTCTTCAGTATCGGCAAGCGTCAGGTGGATCTGCGAGATCATGATGATGAGAGAAAGCCAGCGATACATATAGCGGCGCTTATACTTGTCTTTAATATCATCTTCCAGATGGTAGGCCTCAATCATGAGATAGGTCACCCGCAGCTGCTGGTCAATGCGCTTAATCATGACCGGAGTATGCACGGACTGGTCATCGCGGCCAATGAAGTAGTGATAAAGATCCACATTCAGCCAGGCAATGCTGTTCACCCAGGGCAAGGGAATATAGTCATAAAGATTATCGACATAGAAGCAATGTTCAGGCAGTTTCAGGCCACTCTGGCGCAAAACTTCCGTGCGGTAATTAAGACTGTGCATGGCGAAAACCTGGTCGATTTTTATAAAGCCCAGGTCTTTCCAGCTATGCAGACTTTTCTCTTTATTAAAGATTTTCCGATAGTCGACGGTGCGACGACTATCGTTATAGGTGTATTCGTAAATGTAATTGGTGATGAGCATATCCGGGGTTTCTTCAGGAGAGCTCATCCCGCGGATATAGTCCAGAAGCTTCAGGAGGGCCTCTTCACCCACCCAGTCATCGGAATCGACAACCCGGAAATATCTTCCCCGGGCCAGCTCAATCCCCTTGTTGACGCCGGAGCCATGACCACCGTTTTCTTTGTTGACCAGGCGAAAAATATCCGGATAACGATCGACATAGGTCTGGGCAAGTTCAGCTGTCCCATCACTCGAACCATCGTTGACGATGATGACGTCGAGCTCCGCGCCCCCGCAAATCATGCTGTCCAGGCATTTGGCCAGATAGGCTTCAGAATTGTATGAGGGTACGGCAATGCTCAGCAATTTTTCCATGACTTTTCCTTTCGCTGTCCCCCTAACGGCTGGCAACGCGAGCGAGCATTTCGTCCGTATTCAGCTGAAAATGAGCGGGGCGGCGGATTTCTCTTATGGGACGTCCAGGATTAGCCGGCTGGCCATTGTTGATGACATCGCGGAGATAGGTGTTGGCGGGCGTGACGACAAAGATCAGATCGGAGATTTTTGTGACATCGCCATTCAGGGCATAAGCTGCACCCGTGATATAGTCGATGACACGCTGCGAAATCTGGCGGTCGATTCTCTCAATATTACAGATGACCGTTGAGCCGCTTTTGACATCATCACAAACCCGCTGGGCGCTGCTGATATCACGAGGCTCAATCAGCACGACCTCCTGCTGTTTGCGCTGAGGATTCTGGGGCGTCTGTCGACCGTTGTTTTCAGGTCTCATCGGCACAACACGGGAATTGTTGTAGGCCGGGCGGCTGGGACGATCGAAATGCAGGTTGAGACGGGGACGAACTTCTTCGGCCGCAGTGTTCTCTTCAGAATTATCCTGCACATCGTCAAAATCATCGAGATCATCATCCAGATCATCGCGGCTGCCAAAGACCTTATTAAACAAACTAAACATAATCTCCTCCGTAAGCTTGTCCGAAACATTCGTACAGCTGCATATCATTGAGAATGATTATATTTTTGAAAGAGCCTGTGAGGCAAGCGAATCACGAACACGTAAAGCTTCTGTTACATAGTTGTAACAGAAAGAGCGTTTTTTGTGGGTATTGGGGCCAGAAGGAGTTCTGCTGCTTGAAACGTGACGACTCTGTTTCGCGCGGAGTGTTTATTTTTAGAAAAGCGGCGCACCCAGATCAGCGGCTGTAATCCCGCGCCCCGAAAATGGCCGAGCCGATACGCAGATGAGTAGCGCCAGCTCGAATGGCTACGGGATAATCATGCGACATGCCCATCGACAGCACGGAGAAACTTTCTTCACCACATTGCTGCTGGCGGCGCTCAAAAACCTCACGGGCTTTGGCAAAGACCGGAAAGGCCTCCTCACGGTTTTCGAAATAGGGTGCCATGCACATATAGCCGCGCAGGCGCAGATGGGGGCAGTTCTCCTGCACAAAGCTCAGGGCCGCTTCCTCTTCTTCGAGAAGAAAGCCGTGCTTGCTGGCTTCACGGGCAATATTGAGCTGCAGCAGAATATCCTGAAGACAGTCCTTTTTTTCAGCTTCTTTCTCCAGGGCCTGCAGTAAGCTCAGCTTATGCACAGAATGAATGAGTTCCGTTTTTCCAACAACATCTTTGACTTTGTTTCTCTGCAGCGTGCCAATTAAATGAATTTTTATCTGAGGGTGCTCCGCAAGCGCTTCAACTTTGGCACAAAGTTCCTGCACTTTGTTTTCACCGAAAAGGGTCTGACCGACCGCAGCGGCCGCCAGGAGATCTGCAGGCGGATAGGTCTTGCTCACGGCAATCAGGGTGATCTCCCCGGGTCTGCGACCGGCAGCCAGGGCGTTCTCGCTGATCTCTTCATGCAGCTTCTGCAGGTTTTCGCTGATTTGCTCAGAACGTTCAGGACGGCTTTCTTCAATTGGATATAACAATGGGCTCCCCTTCCTCCATGCTCTGAGGGTTAAGCAGGATCATGGTCGAAACTTCGACCGGATATTCTCCGCCTTCCATACCCTCAATCAGCGCATAACGTGCGTTATCTTCGATAATTTTAACCGCGACTTTATGGACATAGCCGCCGGAAATCAGCTTGATTTCGGCTTCGGTGTTACCTTCCCGGTAATTGATAAGCGCCGTTTTGGGAACCCTAAGGCCCCGGCTCTCATGGAGATGTACCAGCAGCGGCGCTTTGCGCATGGAGCTGAAAGCCTCCAGGTTCTGCTGGCTGCTGCAGACGACGAGGGTTCCGCCGCGAGCCTCTTCGACACGAATGATGCGGGCGTCCTTAAGTTCAACTCCGTTGGCCGGGCAGCTCAGCCGCAGCCGCGTATTTTCGTCTTCACTCGAGACTTTGCCGCGGGGCAGAATCATGACAAAGTATTGTTCGATAGAGCGGCAGAGTTTATAAAAAGGTTTCCCCGCTTCCACCTTCTCTTCAACAGCCTTGGCCTCCCCTGCTCTTTTTAGATAATTGCGGGTTTCCTCTTCGGAAATAGAAAGAGCCAAATCGGGAGTCAGATCTTTTTCCAGACCGTCCAGGCGTCTCATAAAGAGGCCGGAGTTTTCAGAAAAGATCGTTTGCACCTCCCCGTCTAAACCTTTTTCCAGATTTTCACGATAGGCGATTAAAGAGCTGAGTTCAGGATCCTGAAATTCGTAGTTGTTAATGTCGTCCAGTCGCTGTTCCAGGGTCAGGCGTATCTCGGCTTCAATTTCCGGCGCCCGCACTGTACTGCCTTTAAGAAGATCATCATAATAAATACGCAAGTTGCGCCGAATCGACTCGCGGCTGGCCTCGAAAACTCTTGTGGCATCGCCGCCCTTGCCTTCATCTAAAAGTTCGTAACGGCGATCATTGACATCATTTTCGGCCTTTTCGATGAGGCGAAGCTGGTCCTCCTTGCCCGGAGGCAGAATCTGCCCAAGCTTCATCTGCCTGGCCACCCGGCCGCCCTGAGGAACAAAACTGCGGAAGAGGCCATCTATCGGGGCGTTATACACGCTTTCGTCACGAATAAGCAGAGCCGTGGTCTCCAACTCTGAGGACAGCTTTTCCTCGGTAAGAAACATAAAGCGGGGCCGGGGACGCTGGCGTCCCATAATGCGAAAGAGCATCACAAAGACGAAGATTGTGAGGATGAGAAAGAAAAGCAGCAAGGCATAAGCGCGGTGACGATTTTCCCGCCTCTTTTTGCGCTTATAGGCTTCAACACGGGCTTTTTGCCCGTCCTTCCTGCTGTTTTCGCTCATACCTTCTCCTTAAGCCGACTTCATTGACCTCAGTCGCTCTGCTGCACGAAGCTGAGCCAGGCGAGACTGGGCAAAACTCAAGCCGCCTTGCAGATAGGCCCGATAAGGCGGCCTCAGAGGTCCATCACAGGAACATTCAATCGAAGAACCCTGAACAAAGGAGCCGGACGCCATTATGATATCACAATCATAACCGGGCATGGGCGCGGGGACAGGCGTAAAGCGGGCATCCACAGGTGAAGCGGACTGGATCTCTTCACAGAAGGCGCAGAGCTTTTCCCGGCTTCCCAGCTCAATGAGCTGGACAATATCGCCCCGCAGCTGCTGGCTGTCGGGGGTCACCTTATAACCTTCTGCGGCAAAGAGAGCCGCGGCATGCAGCGCGCTTTTCAGCGCGGTGTTGGTGACCTGCGGCGCAAAGTAGAGGCCCCGGAAAAGGTTGCGCAGCTGCCCTAATCCCGGTCCGATTTCACCGGCCAGGCCGGGCGAACTCATCTGGCAGGCCACTTTTCTGACGGCCTCCTTTGTGCCGCAGACATAAGCGCCGCTGTCGGCAATCCCCGCACCCAGATTTTTAATCAGGGAACCAGCGGCAATATCCGCGCCATAAAAGCTTGGTTCATGTTCTTCGGTGAGTTCGCCATAGCAGTTATCGACCATCACCAGGAGGCCTGGCTTTTTCGCTTTGGCCAAACGCAGCGCTTCACCGATCTCCGGGTTAAGCAAGGTACGGCGGCTGCTGTAGCCGCGTGATTTCTGAAAATACAGCAGCTTCGTTTTGGCGTTCAGGGCCTGAAGAATTTCCGCTGTTTTGAGCTTGCCCTCAGAATTGAGATCGAGCTGACGAATGGAGATTCCAAAGTCCCGCAGCGAGCCCAGATCTTCAGGATCTTCCGCTCTGCCGAGCGTCCCCTGTAAGCTGTCGTAGACTTCGCCTGTGGCAATGAGCAATTCATCTCCCGGCCGCAGCAGGCCGCGCAGACAGCAGGTCAGAACCTGCGTGCCGGAACTGAATTGATGCCGGACAAGAGCCGCTTCACTTTCAAAAAGCTCTGCAAAAATTTGTTCCAGTGCCTCACGGCCCTGGTCATCATAACCATAGCCTGTGGTGCCGACCAGGGAGCCCTGAGTCACACCGGCATGGATAAAGGCCTGCAGAACCCTGAGCTGATTTTTTTCCTGCAGCTCATCCAGATCGCGAAAGCGTCCGGCAAGTTGTTCCAGAATTTCTTGAGATTTTTTAAAAAGCTCATCACTGACGCCCAGAGGGCGATAAATATTTTCTTTCACGCTGAATTTTCCTTCATTTTATATGTTGAATCGTAAATCCTGGTCTGCGTTCCGCTATGGTGAGTCTGGCGCCAGGAGGGCGACAAAACCAGTCGAAAGCCAACAAACGCAGAACAAGTTTTTGCCACTTTGCAGACCTCGTTGCGAACTGAAGGCCGCAGGGAGGAAGTCACAAAAAAAGCTCCGAAACCGTCAGGCTTCAGAGCTTTGGTGCGGACAATGAGATTCGAACTCACAAGGTCGCCCACACGCCCCTCAAACGTGCGCGTCTGCCAATTCCGCCATGTCCGCGTCACCGGTCTAACCGGCTTCGCCATTATACGAAAGGATTTTTATGCTTGTCAAGTAGTGAAAAAGCACTGCTAAGCTGATCGTATAAAACTCTTCATTCGCCGGGATTTGCTGGTTTTTTTGTCTTGCTGCCGCTGTTCTTGCTGCGGCTGGTCGAACGGCCCGTGCTGCGACTGCTGGTACCTGCTTTTTTCTTTGCCGCAGCCGTGGCTTTTTTGGCTGCTTTTTTTTCTGGAAGCGTAACGGCTTTAGTCTTGCTGTGCTCACCTGCTGCGCTGACAGCAGCAGCTTGCTTCTCTGCCTTTGGTTCGGACTTCGCAGGGGCCTCTCCACAGCTGTTTGCCGCCGCCTCTTTTTCTTTTGGTACAAGCGGAGGGTTTTCGACTCTTTCGGCGGCCTCAGGATGGCCATTTTCGCGCAGAACCTCACGGTAGAGATCAAGGTACTTCAGCGCGGATTCTTTCCAGGAAAAGTCTTCCTTCAGCGCCGATTCGACCAGTTTATCCCAAGCCGCACGGTCATCGTAATAAAGCGCGATGGCGTGCTGACAGGTGTAAAGCAATTCGTGCGCGTTAATATTGCTGAAAGAAAAGCCGTTTCCGCTGCCGTCAAATTTATTATAGGGTCTGACGGTATCGCGCAGGCCCCCCGTTTCCCGCACAACAGGCAGGGCGCCATAGCGCATGGCCAGCATCTGTGAGAGCCCACAGGGTTCAAAAACCGAGGGCATGAGCAGGAGATCCGAGGCTGCATAGAGCTTGCGTGCCAGACCTTCGTCAAACTCGATGAGGGCGCGCATTTTATCCGGATGGCGCTCCTCTACATGGCGCAGGCCTTCTTCGTAGCGGGCTTCACCGGTGCCGATGACCACCAGCTGCAGGGGCATGGCCAGAATTTCGTCGGCCACGTAGAGCAAAAGGTCAACGCCCTTCTGATCGCTCAGGCGGCTAATCATGCAGAGCAGCGGAAGTTCAGGATTGACCTCCAGGCCGAGCTGAGCCTGCAAAGCCGTTTTATTGGCGGCCTTGCCTTCACGCCAGTCCTTCAGTCCATAATTTTGACTGAGGGCACGGTCGGTCGCCGGGTCGTAACTCAGGCTGTCAATGCCATTCAGAATCCCGCAGACTTTCCAGCGCTGAGCGCCGAGGATGCCATTCAGCCCTTCCCCGTAGTAATCCATCATGATTTCTTCAGCATAGCTGGGCGAAACCGTGGTCACACGGTTACTGAAGGTTATGCCCGCCTTCAGAAAATTGGGCACTCCGTCCTTAAGAACCGCCGATTCATTCATGTATTTTTCCGGCAGATCAAAGAGATCCAGGATGCGCTCGCGGCCATGAATTCCCTGAAATTTGAGATTGTGGATGGTCAGAATACTGCAGAGATCTTTGTGATAATCATGAGATTTGTAATGAGCTTCCAGAGTCACGGGAATCATGCCGGTCTGCCAGTCATTGAGGTGCAGAATATCCGGTTCAAAGCCCATGGGTTCGCCCAGAGCTTCCAGAACCGCCCGCTGGAAAAAGCTGAAGCGTTCGATATCGAAAGCATAGTCCAGGTAAATTCCATCATGGCCGAAGTAGTACTCATTGTCGATCAAATAGACCGGCACGCCCATGACGTCCATCTCAAAAAGGCCTGTATACATGGTTCTCCAGCCCATGTTAATCATTGACCAGCGCCGGAAGCGCAATTGGTTCATGTACTGATCCTTGATTTGCTTGTAGAGGGGGATGACCACACGGCAGTCGTGCCCCAGTGCCCGCAGGGCCTGTGGAAGTGCACTGACGACGTCACCAAGGCCGCCTGTCTTGGCCAGGGGGGCCATTTCACTGCTGACGAAAAGTATTCTCATACGATCGCTCCTTTCCCTATAACAACGGGATACTCGGGCTGACCCTGTAGTCTGACACCTGGTCGAACGACCGTGTTCTTATCAAGGATCACATGGTGCAGATCCGCGCCTTCCCCGATGATGGCATCTTGAAAAATAATGCAGTTTTGCAGATTGGTGTGTTTCTCGACGCGTACGCCGCGGAAGAGGATGGAATCACTGACGCTGCCATAAATGGTGCAGCCGTCGGAAACAACCGCGTTACTGACGTAGCTGCCATTTTCGTAATAGGCTGGGGCCTCATTTTTGACCTTGGTGTAGATGGGCGCCTCAAGATCAAAGAACGACTTGCGTATCTCGGGATCGAGCAAAGCCATGCTGCTCTTGTAATAGGTGGAAATCGAGTTGATACGCAGGCAGCTTCCCTTGTATTCGCAACCGCAGATTTTGTACTGCTTATACATTTTGAGCAGGAGCTCAATGCTGAATTCAGCCTGCCCCCGCGACATGGACTGAGAAAGAATGTGTAAAAGGAGTTCGCGGGAAATGACCAGAATGCCGATGGCGCTTTTCTGCGTTCCGCTGTCCAGGCTGTCCACCATAAAATCCCGAAGCGTCCCCTCTTGCAAATCGAGAGAGAAGGTTGGCGAACCATAGCGATCGCCATCCTGGTTATAGAAAATGGTCATGTCAGCTTTAGACCTGACATGGTTTTGGATCAAGCTGGAAAAATCGGTTTTTATGAGAAAGTTACTGTCGCAAATGACGACAGATTCCTGTTTTCCACGGATGACAAATTCATAAAGACCTGTGAGATCTCCGGATTCGCGATCAAAGTAGGAAGAGTTGATGTAGGGCGGCAAAATATGCAGGCCCTGGTTCATGCGGTCCAGATCCCAGGAGGCTCCCGTGCCGATATGGTCGAGCAGCGACTTGTACTTGGTCATCGCGGCGACGCCGACGTTGGTGATGCCGGAATTGACCATATTCGAGAGCGTAAAATCGATGATGCGGTAACGCCCGAAAATAGGCACAGCGGCAAGAGCGCGGAGCCGGGTCAGATCCCCCAGATGAACGCGGTCATGATCCGCCAGAATAAGGCCCATGCTGTTGCTTAACATACGCTGCCCCCTTCCCAGTTCAGGACTTTCAGAATTTTCAGATCAGGGGTGTCGCAACCATCCTCGGGCAGACTCAACACGCTGTTACCGCCAAGAACCAGACCTGCACTGACCTCCAGACCTCCTTCAACGACGCTGATGCCATTGCTGCAAAGTTTGCTTTTATATTTGTTTCCGGCAGTCTCCTGCCCCGGCCCCATTTTACAATTCTCGCCGATCACGGAATCCATGCCGACAATCACCCGCTCCAGCTGGGCGCCTTTTCGCACCACGGCTCCCGGCATAAGGATGGAGTCCCGCACCACGGCTCCCTCTTCGACAAGAACGCTGGTGGCAATCACTGAATGGTAGACTTCTCCATAAATTTCATCGCCATCTGTAAGCACGCTTTTTTCGACCACGGCGCCATCAGCAATATAGTGGGGCGGACGTGCAGCATTGCGGCAGTAAATACGCCAGTTGCGATCGCTCAGGTTGAGCGCTTCCGGCGTATCCACAATATCCATGTTGGCCTCCCATAGGGAGAGAATCGTGCCAACATCCTTCCAGTAACCCTGGAAGGTATAGGCGTAAAGGCTTTTTCCTTCCTGCAGCAGGCTGGGGATGATGTTCTTGCCAAAGTCATTGGCCGAATCCTTGTTGTTTTCGTCCTCGATCAAACTTTTGCGCAACACCTCCCAGTTGAAGATGTACACGCCCATGGAAGCAAGATTATTTTTCGGAGCCGCCGGTTTTTCCTCAAATTCCAGGATCTTCCCCGTTTTATCCGTATTCATGATGCCAAAACGCGAGGCTTCTTCCAGCGGAACCTCAAAAACGGCAATCGTCGCATCAGCCTTCTTTTCGATATGATGCGTCAGCATCTTGAGATAATCCATTTTGTAGATATGATCTCCGGAAAGGATCAGGACATATTTCGGATGATAGCGATCAATAAAGTGAATGTTTTGATAAATGGCGTTGGCCGTACCTTTGTACCAATCGCTCTTGGACATGGATTGATAAGGTGGCAGTATGGAAAGACCACCGGTATTGCGATCGAGGTCCCAGGGATGCCCATTGCCCATATAGGCGTTCAGGACAAGCGGCTGATACTGGGTGAGCACCCCCACGGTTTCAATGCCGGAGTTGGTACAGTTACTCAGGGGGAAATCAATAATGCGATAGCGACTGCCGAAGGGTACGGCAGGCTTTGCGATATTCCTCGTCAGCACACCCAGTCGCGACCCCTGTCCGCCGGCCAGAAGCATGGCGACAACATTTTGCTTTGCCATAGAACACCTCCCGATCAATCTCTTGCATGCAGGCTGCCTCTCTTAATAATTATAAGTGAAGGCAAGGCAAATACAAGGTTTCAACGTTTTAGTTTGACGACCGTCACCCCGGCGTCGCCCTGGCCAAAAGGAGCATCGCTGTACGAGCTGACACGTTTGTCCCCGTCCAGCTTCTGGCGAATGGCCTGGCGGAGGGCCCCCGTTCCCTTGCCATGAACGATGCGCACCGATTCCAGACCGGAGAGCTGCGCATCATCAAGATAGCTGTCGACCATTCGCAAAGCTTCATCAACCTTCTGACCAAGCAGATAGATTTCCGAAGCTGTATGCAGGCGCGCCCCGGCTGTCGCCGATCTGACACCTTTGCGCACTTTCTTTCTGCCAGCTGATTTCATCTCCTCAGCTTCTTCATCGGAGACCGGCCTTAAAGCGGAAACCTCCGCGCGGATGCTGATCGCGCCGTTTTTGAGAAGTACCTGGCCGCGGCTGTCAGGAGGCTTGGCCGCCTGGCCGATAAAGCCGGAAAGCACCGCCTGGTAACGCTGTCCCACGACAATATCTTCCGGCTCCAGGGGACGGTCTATGCCCGCCTTTAATTTTTCCGCGCCCATCTCCCGGGCCAGAGCCTCTGCCTTGCGGCGAATGCGCAGCTTGTGCTCCTCCCTGTCCTTACTGCCACTGCCCTCGGCACGCAGCGCCTTGAGCTCGCTTTCGATGCTCTCTTCCGCATCGCTGAGAAGCTGCTGCGCTTCCATGCGGGCTTCATTGAGGAGCCTCGCTTTTTCTTCTTTGATGCGCTGCTTTTCCTCTTCCAGTTCGTTTCTCGCCTGGACGGCCTGATCTTTGAGTCGGGTTACTTCCTCTTCCATCTTTTTGGCTTCCCGGTGCGAGCGTTCGATGGCCTTGAGCAGGTCTTCAAATTGCCGTCCCTCATTGGAAATCAACTTTTCGGCCTGCTGCAGAATCGACTCGTCCAGGCCGAGGCGGCGCGAAATGGCCAGGGCGTTGGAAACGCCGGGAACACCGATCAGAAGCCGGTAGGTGGGGCGCAGCGTTTTGGTGTCAAACTCACAGCAGGCATTGGAGACCCCGGGCGTATTTAAGGCGTAGCCTTTGAGTTCCGGATAATGGGTCGTCGCCACTGTAAAACAGCCCTTGCTGCGCAGAAAATCCAGAATGGAGATAGCCAGAGCGGCCCCTTCGACGGGGTCTGTCCCTGCGCCCAGTTCATCGGTCAGAACCAGACTTCCCGGCCCTGCCAGCTCACAGATCTTTATGAGCTGAACCATATGCGATGAAAAGGTGCTGAGACTTTGTTCAATACTCTGTTCGTCACCGATATCAGCAAGAATTTCCTGGAATATGGATATTTCCGAAAACTCAGCGGCCGGGAGCTGTAAACCCGCCATGGCCATAAGACAGAAGAGGCCGCAGGTTTTAAGGCTGACCGTTTTGCCGCCGGTATTGGGTCCGGTTATCAGCAAGGTGTTGAAGCGATCGCCCAGTTCAAAATCAATGGGCACGACTTTGTCGGCAGGAATCAGGGGATGGCGCGCCCCGAAGAGGCGAATCAGGCCGCGCTCGTTAAGCTTTGGTCGCTGAGCTTTCTCTTTGATGGCCAGCCGCGCCTTGGCCTGCGCGAAGTCCAGCTGGGTGAGAATCTCCTGATTGCGCAGAATGAGGGCGGAGCGGTTGGCCACTTCGTCCGTAAGTTCCGCCAGAATACGTTCGATTTCCTTGCGTTCAGCCGCTTTGGCCTCACGGATTTTATTGTTGAGTTCCACCACCGCCATGGGCTCGATAAAGACGGTTGCCCCGGAAGAACTGCTGTCATGCACAATCCCGGGAACAGCCGTTCTGCTCTCGGCTTTTACCGGTATCACATAGCGATCGCCGCGCAGGGTAATCACCTGCTCCTGCAGGGCCTGCCCGGAAGATCTCAAGACCTTTTCCAGCGCCAGACGCACTTCATCCTGAAAGCGCTGGATGCTGCGACGAATGCGGTAGAGCTCCTCACTGGCACGATCTTTCAGCTCTTCTTCGCTGAGAATGCAGTCATCAATTCTCTGCTCCAGCTCTGCACAGGGGGCAAGAGCGAGAACGCGCCGGAGACAGAGCGGCAGTTCATCTTCATTAAAGTCGGCGGGCAGGCGACCCATCAGCCTTGCAACCAGGCGAAGCTGGCGTCCCACACGCAGAAAAGCTCCGGGTCCAGGCACCGAACCGCTGACCATGAGGCTGATCAATTCCCGAAGATCATCAAAAGCAGAGAGAGCAAAGTCACCGTTTTTGAGAATCTCACGGAGCATGTCGTCAGTCTCTTCCTGCCGCTGCTCAACCTCCCGCAGCTCTGTCGAAGGCTGCAGCTTTTCACAGCGTTCACGGCCGGGGGCGCTCTCCGCCTCAGCCGCTAAGTTCGCGAGAATTTTGGGGAATTCAAGGGTGTGCAGACTTTTTTCCTGCATGATCCTACCTTTCTGGCTCAACTATTGCACATTCAGGCTCAAGTCCGGGGTAACTCTGACTTTACTTAAATTCGTCTTTACTCTCATCGCCTGAAATGTGAACTCGCTGTTCTCATCAGCTAAAACGCAAGAATTTCAGCCTTTTTATAGATGCTTTCGCTGATGCTCTTTTTACTGGCATTGGCTTCATGAATATCGATATCACGAATTTCTCCGCCTCTGAGGATGATGGCACGGTTCTTGCGTCCTGAAAGCAGCGCTTCCACCGCATAAACGCCCATCATGGAGGCGAGGTAGCGGTCGCGCAGCGAAGGATTGCCCCCGCGCTGAACATAGCCCAGCGTACTTGCCCGGGATTCAATGCCCGTCGTCTCTTCGATGTGACGGGCAATGTCTGCGGCATCGCCCACGCCCTCCGCTTCGATGACAATGTAATGACGCTTGCCCCGGTTGCGGGCGGAGAGAATTTTGCTGACCACATCATCCATAAAATCCGTGGGATGCTCCGGAATCAAAATAATTTCCGCGCCCGTGGCAATGCCGACGGTCATGGCCAGATAGCCATTGTGACGGCCCATGACCTCCACCACGCTGCAGCGCTCATGTGAAGAGGCCGTATCTCTGAGCTTATCCACACATTCGATGGCCGTGTTCATAGCTGTGTCGTAGCCGATACAATAGTCGCTGGCCGCGATGTCATTGTCGATGGTAGCGGGCAAAGACATGGTACAAACTCCGGCATCGGTCAGAGTCTCCGCGCCGCGCCAGGTACCGTCGCCGCCCAGGCAGAAAACGGCATCTAGGTTAAACACGTCAGCCATGGACACGGCCCGTTTTAAGCCCTCTTCGGTGGTAAAAGTCTCGCTGCGGGCGGTCATGAGAAAGGTGCCTCCACGCTGCAGCGTGTCCGAGACATCCCTGGCCGTCAGCAGGCTCATATCCCCTTTCCAGAGGCCGTGATACCCTCTGCGAATGCCCATGACCTCAAGATCGTAATAGGTGGCGGCACGGGTGACCGAGCGAATCAGTCCATTCATGCCCGGAGCATCGCCACCGGAAGTCAAAACGCCGACACGTCGGATTTTATTTTCCTGAGCCAGCTCCCGAAGATCCTTCTGCCGTTTAACTTCGAGATCTTCGGCAGCGGTTTCTTCTATCTGGCTTACTTCTTTTTCATTTAAGCTCATGCTTTTTTCTCCTTTAGAAAAATCCTGCGTGATAAGAATAATTCTGCGCGTTTAGAAAAATCCTGCGCGATCTTCCCCATAGCGCTTCGTCATGCGTTCCAGAGCGCTGAGATCAAAGCCGTTGCTGAAGCGCCGGGGCGGTTTTTTCCCGTCAAAGAGGTAAAGCTCACAGTTGCCGGAAAAATAGCGAAGCATCGCATGGAAAGCCCGGGTGTCTGCCTCATCTTCGGTCTCCGGCCAGTAAAAGCAAAGACGCAGACCTGAGGTATTGGCTTCAGAACCTTTCGTAGCTGGCCGGGATGACGGGAAGGAAGAAGCTGCCGATCTTTCTGCTGGGATTTGCGCTGGCATTTTCCCTGGCCATTCTCCTGGATTTTCCGTTGGTCTTAGTCCCCCTTCGGCGGACGATGCTTTCGCCGCCTGCGGCCTTTGATTTCCGGCCTCAGCCGCGCCTGAAAAATCTGCGAATTCCGGCGGAAGCTGCTCCGCTTCAGGGTCGAGCGGGCTTGCAAGCTGAACGATCAGCTTGGGTTCTTCATCTTCGCGCACGCTCAGTTCTCCGGCCACCAGCAGAACCTGGCCTTCCTGCAGAAGATCATGAAAGGCGGCAAAGGCACGGGGAAAAACCAGCAGCTCGTAGACGCCGTCCAGGTCTTCCATCTGAACAAAAGCCATCTGCTCTTTTTTGCGCGTGAGCAGAAGACGTTTCGCGCGCACCTGTCCCGCCATAATCACGCGCTGGCGGTCGCTCAGCGCAGAGAGCTCATCGCCCTCCGGGCGCTGGAAGTCCAGGCTGCTGAGGCTGCAGAAGCGTTCCATGACAGCAAGATAGCGATTTAAAGGATGGCCGCTGACGTAAATCCCCAGGGTTTCTTTTTCCTGGTCGAGACGCACACTCTCCTCGTATTCCGGTACATCCGGTATTTCCGCTTTGACGTGCGCCTGACCATCAAGATCGAGGACATCGAAGAGGCTGATCTGATTTTCCCAGCTCTGACGCTTGCTTTCCTGCAACTGCTGCATAAAAGGTTCGCAGATCGCCATGAGGGCTGAACGGCGAAGGCCGAAGCTGTCCAGAGCTGAGCTTTTGATCAGGCTTTCCACGGTTTTGCGGCCAATATTGCAGTCGATGGCCCGGGAAATAAAGTCCTCGAAGCTCGTAAAGGGTCCGTGTTCCCGGCGGTCATCCAGCAGCTTCTGCATACTCGCGCGCCCGACATTGCGAATGGCACCCAGGCCGCAGCGGATGGCCCCGTTCTCGGTGGTAAAAAGCACTTCGCTCGCATTGACATCCGGGGGCAGAAGCTTAAAGCCCATTTCCCGCACCACGCGCACATAATAGGCCGCTTTGCTGAGATCACCGAGGAAGGAGTTCAAAGTGGCCGCCAGAAATTCCAGCGGATAATAGGTTTTCAGCCAGGCCGTCTGATAGGCCAGAATGGCATAGCCCACAGCGTGCGCTTTATTGAAGGCATAACCGGCAAAGGCCATCATCTCGTCAAAGATGTGGTTCGCCGTGGCCTCCGCGACACCATTATGGACAGCGCCGACGATGTGCTGGCCCTTATCGTCCTCTCCCCCGTGGACAAAAAGTTCACGGTAGCGCGCCAGCAGCTCGGGTTTCTTTTTGCTCATGGCGCGGCGGATGTTATCGGCCTGTCCCATGGAAAAGCCCGCAAGCACCCGCACGATCTGCATGACCTGTTCCTGATAGACCATGCAGCCATAGGTATTGGCGAGGATAGGCTTCAGCAGCTCGTGTTCGTAGACCGCGCCTTTTTCACGAGCCTCCAGATATTTGGGGATCTGCTCCATCGGGCCGGGTCGGAAGAGGGATATCCCGGCGACAATATCTTCGAGACAGGTGGGCTGAATATTCTTGATGCACGCCGTCATTCCGCTCGCTTCCAGCTGGAAAACCCCGGCGGTCTGCCCTTCGCTGATCATGCGGTAAACCCTGGGATCACTGACATCAAGAGTGTCCACGCAAATCTCCGGTCCGCCATTCTGCCGGATCATGCGCACGCAGTCGTGCATGACACTGAGGTTGCGCAGGCCCAGAAAGTCGAATTTCAGGAGCCCCACTTCTTCAATGTGATCCTTGGTATACTGCACCACCACCGCATCGTCATTTTTGGCCAGAGGCGCGACTTCGGCGATGGGCGCTGAAGAGATGATGACGCCGGCCGCATGGGTTGAGGAATGCCGCGGCATGCCCTCCAGGCGGCGAGCCAGATCGATCAGCTCCCGACTCTCCTCCTGCTGCTCATATTCTTTTTTTAAGTCTGTCGAAATCTCCAGAGCCTGATCCAGGGTGATATTAAGCTGGGGCGGCACCATCTTGGCGAGGCGGTCGGCTTCGGCATAGGGAAAATCCAGCACGCGCGCCACGTCGCGGATACAGGCACGGGCCCCCAGCGTACCGAAAGTGATGACCTGGCAGACATGCTCACTGCCGTATTTGGCCGTGACATAATCGATCAGCTCGGAGCGGCGCGTATCCTCAAAGTCCACGTCGAAATCCGGCATGGACACTCGCTCCTTATTGAGGAAGCGCTCGAAAATCAGGTTGTAGCGCAGCGGGTTGATGTTGGTGATATGCAGACACCAGGCCACGAGAGAAGCTCCGCCAGAACCTCGGCCGGGGCCGACATAAATATCCAGTTCACGTGCCTTGCGAATGTAGTCCCAGACCACCAGGTAATAATCCGTATAGCCCATGGAAATGATGACGCCAAGCTCTTTCTCCAGGCGCTCACGGTACTCGGCTTCGGCAATGGGCGGCTCCGTTTTATCTTCCGCCATGCGCTCTTTCAGACCATCTTCGGCAAGCTGGCGTAAAAAGCTCTGGGAATCCTGGCCGTCCGGAGCCTGATAGGCCGGCAGAAAGAGATGACCGCTTTCAATTTCGGCATGACAGCGCTCGGCGATTTTGACGGTGTTTTCCAGGGCTTCAGGGATGGCCTCAAAGGCAGCGCTCATTTCCTCCGGAGACTTAAGATAAAACTCCCGCGATTCCATGCGCATGCGCTCAGGGTCGCTCAGTTTTTTGCCGGTTTGCAGGCAAAGCAGAACATCCTGGGCGCGCCAGTCTTCGGGTTTCAGATAATGGCAGTCATTGGTCGCCACCAGGGGAAAGCCATGCTCACGGGAAAGACGAATCAGCGCCTGATTGACGCGATGCTGCTCGGCGATGCCGTTGGATTGAAGTTCCAGAAAATAATTGCCCCGTCCAAAGCAGTCTTCATAACGTTGGGCGACTTCGAGCGCCCGCGCTTCGTCACCTGCCAGCACCGCTCTTGGCAACTCTCCGCCCAGGCAGGCCGAGAGGCAGATAAGGCCTTTGCTGTGTTTTTTAAGACAGTCGAAGTCCACACGGGGACGGTAATAATATCCATCAAGCCAGGCCAGGGAGTCCAGCTTCATGAGATTATGCCAGCCCTCCTGTGTCTCAGCCAAGAGAATCAGGTGGTAGGGATTGCGATCCAGACCCGCCTCTTTATCCTGCATGCCGCGCACAGAAACATAGAGTTCGCAGCCCAGGATCGGCTTGATCCCCTCCTGCTTCAACTGCCGGCTGAAATCAATACTGCCATAGAGCACACCGTGATCTGTCAGCGCGCAGGCGGACATCCCCAGCTCTTTCAGGCGGGGTCCCAGCTCTTTCAGGCGAATCGCCCCATCGAGCAGACTGTACTCGCTGTGCAGATGAAGGTGAACAAAATCCATGGCAGTGCTCGGCTTTTTGCAGAGGCTCAGGCTTTCTGATCCAATAGCTTTACGATGGGAGCCGCCGCCAGATCCGCCAGATTGTCTCTGGCTTTTTCCGCTTCGCCGGGATCTGTGCGATACGCCCCCATATAAATTTTCAGTTTCGGTTCGGTGCCTGAGGGACGGCAGGCAAACCAGTCAAGACCCTCCAGCTCATAGACCAGCACATTGCTGGGCGTCGTTTTGAAGGGTGTGACCTGACCTGTTGCGACGTCGGTAATGGTCTTTTCCTGATAGTCAAGGACGCGGCGCAGCGGCAGTTTATCGAAGAAGCTCACTTTGTCCGCGCGAATTTCTTTCATGCAGTGGGCGATGGACTCCAGACCCTCACGGCCCTTACGGGTAAGCGGCAGGGTTTTCTCCGAAGCATAACGGAAGCGCTGGAAGAGCTTCTGCAGGCGTTCATAGAGCGTTTCGCCCTGCGCAGCCGAGACAGCGGCCATCTCCGCAATCAGCATGGAGGCCACGACAGCATCTTTGTCACGAACATTCAGGCCGGTGAGATAGCCGAAACTCTCTTCGTAGGCAAAGAGAAAATGCCCTTCGCCGAGATCGCTCTGTTCGTGAATGATTTCGGCGATATTTTTGAACCCAGTCAGCGTCTGATAGAGCCTGACACCATAATGTTCGCAGATCATCAGGGGGAGACGCGAGGAAACCACGGTCGTTACACAGTAAGCCTGCTCCGGCATTTGTCCCGCCGCCGCTTTGGAAGCAAGGATATAGTCCATGAGCAGACAGCCAATTTCATTGCCGCTGAGCAGAACAAAGTCGCCTTTGGCGGTTCGCACGGCCAGACCCATGCGGTCAGCATCGGGATCGGTGGCAATGAGCAAGTCAGCTTTGACTTTTTCCGCCAGCTCAATGCCTTTTTCCATGGCCTCACGAAATTCCGGGTTGGGATAAGGCGCCGTGGGAAAGTCACCGTCGGGAAGTTCCTGTTCCGGGACGACCTCAACCGCGTTAAAGCCCAGAGCTGCAAGGATCCTGCGCACCGGTTTATTGCCGCAGCCATGCAGGGGCGAATAAACGATCTTAAGATCGGCATGACGCCGCACCGCCTCCGGATTCATGGCCAGTTTCAGGCACTGGCGATCATAGGCTTCATCCAGCTCGGGGCCGATCTCCCTCAGCTTTCCGCTTTTTTTCATGGCTTCGAAGGAAGGCAGTTCGCAAAACAGCTTCATAGGATCACTGACCTGGCGAATTTCCCCGGCCACCTGAGCGGCAGCTTCTTCGGGGAGCTGCCCCCCATCCTCACCGTAAACTTTAAAGCCATTGTATTCGCGGGGGTTATGGCTGGCGGTAATCATGATGCCGCCGCCGCAGCCAAAATGCCGGATGGCAAAAGATAGCAGAGGCACGGGTCTCAGTTCATCGGAAAAATACACAGGAAGACCATGTGCTGCAAAGATGCGTGCCGAAAGCTCAGCAAATTCCCGGGAATAATGCCGCGAATCATAAGAAATCGCGATGCCCTTCTCACATTGCTCCTTTCCCCGGGAAAGGAAAAGGCGGGCGAAGCCTTCGGCGGCAGCTGCTACGGTGTAGACATTCATACGGTTGCTGCCTGCTCCAAGGATGCCCCTGAGGCCGGCTGTGCCAAATTGAAGATCCTGATAAAAACGGTCTTCAATCTCCGCCGTCTGGCCCTTGATCTGCTCTAATTCTTTGCGGGTTTGAGCATCCAGATAAGGATTATTCAGCCAGGAACGATAGGCGTCTTCTGCACGTGACATAGTCACCTCCTGATAAGCTTCTGTCTGCCGAAAAACGGCGGGAAACAAGCGGTTACTCTTCTTATTGATTATACCATGAGGGGCGAGAGCCTAAGAGGGACGGAAGCCTAAGCTTCACCACGGCTCCCCTCTTCCCTGACCATGCCCCTCAGCATGATCCACTGGTCGCGCAGAGCCGCGGCCTCCTCGAAGTCCAGACGGGCCGCCGCGTCCTTCATGGCCTGTTCCGTCTTCCTTATGAGTTTTTTAGCGGCCGCCGGACTGAGGCTGCGGGCATCAAATTCCAGGCACTCCGTTTCCGCAATTTTGAGGCCAGCCTCTTCATCCAGAGCATAGGCGGTATCCATAATGTCGCGGACATTTTTCTGAATGCTGCGGGGCACAATCCCATGGTCTTCATTAAATTTCTGCTGAATAGCGCGACGGCGCTCGGTTTCGGTCATGGCTTTGTACATGGCATCCGTCACCTCATCCGCATAGAGCACGACACGGCCGTTCAGATTGCGGGCAGCGCGGCCAATGATCTGAATCAGTGAGGTTTCTGAACGCAGAAAGCCCTCTTTATCCGCATCGAGAATGGCGATCAGCGAAACTTCGGGCAGATCCAGGCCTTCGCGCAGCAGATTGATGCCCACGAGCACATCGAACTTTCCCTGGCGCAGGCCCCGCAGGATCTCCAGGCGTTCCACCGTCTTGATATCGGAGTGCAGGTAGCGCACCTTGAGCCCCTCGCCGATCAAATAATCGCTCAGGTCTTCGGCCATCTTTTTCGTGAGGGTGAGGATCAGAGAGCGTTCACCCCGGGCGATATTCTCGCGAACCTCCCGGAGAATATCTTCAATCTGATCCTGAACCGGCCGCACGTAAACCTTCGGATCCAAAAGTCCGGTGGGTCGGATGATCTGCTCGGCCGTCCGGACGGCATGTTCCTTCTCATATTGCGAGGGGGTAGCGCTCACAAAAATGGTCTGCCCCATGCGCTGCTCAAATTCGCCAAAGCGTAGGGGACGGTTATCAAAGGCTGAAGGCAGGCGAAAACCATAGTCGACCAGCGACTCCTTGCGGCTGTGGTCGCCGTTATACATGGCCCCAATCTGGGGGATGGTCACATGCGATTCATCGATGAAAAGAAGGTAATCGTCAGGGAAAAAATCGAGCAGGGTGTACGGCGGCTGACCGGGCTGGCGACCGTCCAGATGTCGGGAATAGTTCTCGATCCCCTTGCAGAAGCCCGTCTCCAGGAGAAGATCCATGTCATAGCGCGTCCGCTGTTCCAGGCGGTAGGCCTCAATCAGCTTACCCTCCTGGCGCAACAGCTCCAGGCGCTGCTCCAGCTCGGCTTCGATGGTCTTAACAGCACGCTCGGTTTTGGCCATGGTACTCGCGTAATGCGAGGCCGGATAAATCTGGGCATACGTGCGGCCCTGGATGGCCTTGCGGCTGGTCGCATCATATTCTGTCAGTTTTTCAATCTCATCGCCGAAAAAGGAGACGCGGGTAAAAACATGTTCTGAATCGGCCGGAAAAACATCGAGCGTATCGCCGCGCACGCGGAAGGTGCCGCGTCTCAGATCAAAATCATTGCGTTCATATTGAATGGACACCAGTTCACGAATGACTTCATCGCGGTCTTTGCGCTGTCCCGGCCGCAGGTGCACCATGAGGTCGCGATAATCTTCGGGGTTGCCGATGCCATAAATGCAGGACACCGAAGCTACGACAATGACATCGCGGCGTTCGAGCAACGAGTTCGTTGCGGCATGGCGCATGCGGTCAATCTCGTCATTGATCGACGAGTCTTTTTCAATATAGGTATCGGTCGAGTGAATATAGGCTTCCGGCTGGTAGTAGTCGTAATAACTGACGAAAAATTCTACGGCATTGTCAGGAAAGAGGGCGCGGAACTCCTGCCAGAGCTGACCCGCCAGGGTTTTATTATGCGCCAGAATGAGCGCCGGCCGCTGTGTCTGCTGAATGACCTGCGCCATGGTAAAGGTTTTGCCGGAGCCTGTTACACCCAGCAGTGTCTGAGCTTTGTCACCATTTTTCAGGCCTTCACAGAGTTTGGCGATGGCCTGGGGCTGATCGCCTGCGGGCTGCATGTCCTGACTGATCTGAAACCGTCTGATCTCTTCCAAGGAATCCTGTGACCTTTCTTCTTTTCTGCCTGAGCCCTGCTGGATTTTCTACCGGATTCTCCGCCGGATTTTCGTTAGTTTTCCGCCGGATTTCACGGCAGGCTTCCGCGGGCTGCTCAGGCTCAGTTTCCAGCGCGCTCCAGAGGATGGCGCAGCGGAGGGATTTCTCCCCTTTCGCACATTTTGGCCCGCATGAGCGCCAGGTCCTGCCAGAGTTCATCGCGCTTATTCATATTGCGCAGGATATAGGCCGGATGAAAGGTCGGCAGAACCTCTATGCCTTTGCTTTCAATAAAAATGCCGCGCGCGCGGGTGATGGGATCTTTCTTTCCCGTAAAATAATGGAAGGCCGTTGCTCCGCAAAGCAGGACAAAGCGGGGCTTGACCAGGGAGAACTGGGCGGAAAGCAGGCGTCTGCAGGCAAGCGCCTCCTCTTCAAGTGGAGCGCGATTTTCGGGCGGACGACATTTCACGATATTGCAGATATGATAAGACGTTTCCGGAAATTCCAAGGCTTCAAGGGCATCGTCCAGAAGCCGACCGGAACGTCCCACAAAGGGCTTACCCTGCAGGTCTTCTTCCCTGCCGGGGCCTTCGCCGATAATCATCAACGGAGCCTCCAGGCTCCCCCGGTACACGACAATTTCCCTGCGGCTTTTCCAGAGCTCGCAGGCTTTACAGCTCTGACAGGCCTGTAAAAAGCCTTGCCAGGCCTCCGGGTATTCATTAAAGCTCAGCTCTTGCATGCACGCCCTCACCCTTCCAACTTATGCTCAAACGTTTGTTGCCTGAAACAAGCATAAGCAGTTCAGAGCGCTCCCGCAAGCCGAAGGGGGAAACTCAGATCTCCAGGGTCACCTTAAAGCTGGAACCCTGACCCGGAACACTGCTCAGGGTAGCCTCTCCATGGTAGAGCTGAGCCAGGTGCTTAACGATGGAAAGTCCAAGTCCGGTGCCGCCAAGCTCGCGGGAACGCCCCTTATCCACCCGATAAAAGCGCTCAAAAATGCGTTTCTGATTTTCATAAGGGATGCCGGGGCCGTCATCTGTCACTTCGATGACCACCTGATCTTCCTCATCACGATGGGTGGAAACCATGACCCGGCCACCCTCCCGGCCATACTTGATGGCATTGTCGATGAGATTGATTAAAATTTGTTTGATGTGATCCCGGTCTGCCGAAACGGCTAAAGGCTCATCCACAGGATCGCTGAGCAGAACCGTCTTACGCGCCGAGGCCTTATCATCGAGCAGAACCAGGACTTCATCGACGACTTCGCGCAGATCAAAGGATTCTTTCTGCTTCACTTCACCCTGCTCAATTTCGGAGAGAGAGAGAATATCGTTGATGAGATTTTCCAGCCGAATGCTCTCCACATCCATAATGTCATAAAAGCGCTGACGCGTTTCCTGCGGCAAATCCTCCCCTGCACGCAGAGTTTCGAGAAAACCCCGTATGGAAGTGAGGGGTGTTTTCAATTCATGACTGACATTAGCCGCAAAATCTCTGCGGTAGATGGCAGCCTCTTCCTCCGCGGAAAGATCGTGCAGGGCGACGACGACACCGAGCACCTGGCCACCCACGGAAATCGGTGAAAACTGGCTGCGGAAATGCCTTTCCCCACTCAGCGTTTTCACGCTCAGGCGCGTCTCCAGATCTTTTTCTTCCTGTATGCTGCGGCTCACCCATTCGTCAATCCCATCGGAGTGCGTCAGCAGGAGCTGAGGATAGGCGTGCTCTTCTGGGTCAATCGAACGACCGAAAACGCTTTTGGCCTCTTCATTGACATAGCGCAGGCAGTGACCTCTGTCGACGAGCAACAAAGGATCCATCATCGCGTTGAGGATAGCGTTCAGGCGGGCATTTTTATCCTCCATCTCCAGCTGCTGCTCCTGCAGGGAATCGGCCATCTCATTGAAGGCCGTGCTGAGCTGGCGAATTTCCCGAAAATCCTTGCCGTTGCTCGCTGGTATGCGCGCACTGTAGTCTCCCTCGCCCATGCGCGTGGCTTCATGACAGAGCGCGTCCAGCGGCCGGGTATAGCGCCGGGTAAGAAAGGCTGCCGCGCCCACGGAAAACAAAAGGAAAAAAGCGAGCACCCAGAGAATTTTCGAGGAGAAGCGGAGAAAGACCTGCTCACGCAGGGGCAGAGGCAGAGAGAGACGAATCACCGCATCATGTGTCTCATCCATGATCGCGCCGTACATCATATCCAAACCGGTGGAGACGGAAAAGCGCACATCCTCAGCAAAAGCCTTGCCGCCAAGCACAGCGACCACTTCGGGGCGCTGATCATGCTGATTCATCTTCGCCGCATCGGCCTCATTGTCGTAGCTCACCTGCCCGTCGGGACGAACAATGGTAATGCGTAGGGGCAGTCCGAAATCTTCCTGGACTTTCTCCCTCAGACGAGCCGCAGTGCGATCCGGGGCTTCTTCTTCAGGCCATTCCTCCCGCATCCAGATGGCCGAAAGCTGCAGGGTATTTTTGAAACGCTCGCGGATGGATACATGAATTTCATTGAGCGCCACGCCTGCCGTAATACACATGGATATCAGAAGGATGATGACCAGGGTCAGAGACAAGCGCTTAAACATAAGTTCCTCCCAGAATATGCGAAAAGCTCAATCGACATCGCGGAAACGGTAGCCATAGCCCCTCACTGTTTCAATGAAGGCCGGCTGAGAGCTGTTATCTTCAATCTTGCGCCTGAGCTGGCGGATATGCACATCCACCGTGCGTGTTTCTCCGCTGTAGTCATAGCCCCAGACATAGTTGAGCAGATCATCGCGGCTGTAGGCATTGCCCCGGTGCAGCATGAGAAATTTCAGCAGCTCGTATTCGCGGTTGGTCATTTCCAGCTCTTCCTCGCCTTTAAACACAAGATGTCTCGCGTCATCCAGCAGGAGATCGCCACAGGCAATCTGGTTCCGTCGCTCCTCCTCAGCCGTAAAAGCGGCTGCGCCAGAGGCTGAGCCTGGGGATGTTTCCTGCGAAGAGGCGGCAAAGGAAGCTGCAAAGCGAGCTGAGTCCGGCGCAGACAGCCCGGCGGGGTTTTCTCCGTTCTGGCTCTGGCGACTGCTGCGACGCAGCAAGGCCCTCACCCGGGCCAGGAATTCGCGAATGCCGAAAGGTTTGGTCAGATAGTCATCCGCCCCGCTCTCCAGACCGCGCACCTTATCATCCTCACTGCTGCGGGCCGTCAGCATCAGGACGGCGCTCTGAGTAAAAGCTTCATCGGCACGCAGGCGGCGGCAGATTTCAAAACCATCCATATCGGGCAGCATGATGTCCAGAATAAAAAGACTGACAGGGCTGCTCTTCACTTCCTGAAGAGCCGCAAAAAGCTCCCGACCGCTGCCGAAACTCCGGCAGGCATAGCCCTCATTCTGGAGGTTAAACTCCAAAAGCTCAGCGATACTCCGCTCATCTTCCACGATCAGAATCAGCGGTCTGGCCATGCATTGTCCCCCCGTTTCTTTCAGCCCTGGGTATCAAAATGTGTATTTCAAATATGGGCTTAAAAGTGTCGCTTTCAGTCATAAATATCATCTTATTTCAGCCATGAATATCAAACTTGCCGTCAAGATAGTAAATCACCCATTCCGCAACATTTTCCGCATGATCGGCAAAGCGTTCGATATGCTTGGCGATCATGAGCCACTCAATATAAGTGTCAATAAGCTCTGGCTGCTCGCGCATCAATTCCGGAATTTCCCGGCGCAGCTCATGATAAAGCTCATCCACTTCCTCATCCATACAAAGAACTTTTTGCGCCTGCTCGCGGCTGCGGGTAACATAGGCATCGAGCGAGCGGGCCGTCATGTTTTTGCAGGCCTGAAACATCTGCAGCAGCCTGGCCGGAGCGGGAGCACTCTGCTGTCCTTCCCTGATATGCAGCACATGCTCACAGATATCCTCAGCATGATCGGCCATTCTCTCCAGGTCCGCCACCAGTTTGAGATCACTGGTGATATCCCGGAGGTCGCTGGCCACGGGTTGTTGCCGGGCAATCAGTAAGACGCAGTTTTGATCGATAATCTCCGTGAGAAGGTCAATCTCATCGTCACCCTCGATGACCTGTCTGCAAATTTTTTCATCACAGGTCTTTACGGCCTGAGCAGCCAGATCCAGGGCCGTTTCAACGCGCGAACCCAGGCGGATCATACTCTCATGAAGTTCTTCGAGTTCCCTCGTATATTCTTTTCGCTGTGCCATATGAAAATCCTTTCCGGCTCTTTTCACATTATATTTGTTTAACGCTTAAATAAACATATATCTTAAACACTAAAACTTTAAGCAGGCTTGTATGCATCAACCAAACTTGCCGCTGATATAAGCTTCTGTGCGTGGATCCTCCGGCTTGTGGAAAATCTGTTCGGTGCTGCCTGTTTCCACGATTTCGCCAAGCAAAAAGAAGGCGGTACGGTCGCTGACGCGGGCGGCCTGACTCATCGAGTGGGTCACGATGATGGTGGTATAGTCCGTTTTCAATTCTTCGACCAGATCTTCGATTTTCGAGGTGGCCATCGGGTCAAGCGCCGATGTCGGTTCATCCATGAGCAGGAGCGTCGGCTGCAGGGCTATGGCCCGGGCAATACAAAGTCTCTGTTGCTGGCCTCCGGAAAGTCGGGTCGCCGAGCGATTCAGGTGATCTTTGACCTCTTCCCAAAGAGCCGCTTTTTTAAGCGAGCTTTCCACCCGCTCCGCGATCAGCTGTTTATCACGAATTCCCTGACAGCGCAGGCCGTACGCAATATTGTCGTAGATACTCATGGGGAAGGGATTGGGTTGCTGAAAAACCATGCCGACATGGGTGCGCAACGTCACCACATCCGTTTCCGAACTGAGGATATTCCTGCCTTTAATGTGGATTTCTCCCTGGATATGACAGCTTTCAATGAGATCGTTCATTCGGTTAAAGCAACGCAGCAGCGTGGATTTACCGCAGCCGGAAGGTCCGATAAAGGCGGTCACCTGGCGTTCAGGAATGGTAATGTTGATATCTTTCAGCGCGTGGAAATCTCCGTAGTACAGTTCCAGATTCTTCACGTCCGCCATGATCGCGGCCTGCTGGGTCTTTGCCTCCTGAGGCTCCACTCGCCGGGGCTCCGCCGCTTGAAGGTCCGTTGGCCGAAGCTCTGCTGTCGCTTCTGATGCAGGCCCTTCTGAGTTTGAAGTCTTGAGGGCTTGTTTCAGGTCTATCTGCTTTTCTTCATTCATAAACCCTTGTTTCCTTTCCATCTGTGGACTGGACTAGATTCAATAACCTTTGTTTCTTTTCATCATTGGGCTGGACAAAATTCAAGAACCCGTGATTCATTTCATCTGCGGACTGGACTAAAGCCATCCCTGCGCTTCTGTAAGCGGGCTTATCCCAGCCAGCTAATTTCTCCGGAAACGCCGGAGAAGCAGACGCGTACCTAAATTCATGAACAGGACCATCACGAGAATGACAATGGAGATTCCGGCGGCCATTTGGAAATCAGGCTGCTCGCCGCTCATGACTTTCCAGATATGCAGGGCCAGCGTCGTCGCTCCACGATGCAGCTGAGGATGATCGACAATGGCTGTTCCCATGGTATAGATGAGCGCCGCGGATTCGCCGATAATGCGGCTCATCGAGAGCAGCACTGCGGTGACGATGCCGGGCAGGGCCTGAGGCAGAACCACATGGAAAATCGTCTGCGTCCTCGAAGCTCCCAACGAGAGTGAACCCATTCGCATGGAAACCGGCACTGTTTTCAGGGCTTCCTCTGTCTGTCGAATGACCAGCGGCAGCAGAACCACCGACATGGTCAGGGCACCGAGAACAATACTCTGTTCCTTGATGCCAAAAAGTCTCGTGATCTCAAAAAGCATGGTCATGCCCATGAGGCCAAAAATGATGGAAGGCACGCCGGAAAGCATATCCACTCCCGTGCGCAGGAGGGCTGTGGTCTTATTTTTCGGCGCCAGCTCGTTGAGCCAGACCGCGGCCGCGATGCCCAGCGGAATGGCGATCACCAGCGTGAGCACAATCAGGATCAGGGTCGTCAGGAGTGAACCGCGAATGCCGCCGCCCATCGTCAGTCCATGGTATTTAAGCAGGCTTGCGGCCTCTTCATCGAGCAAGTCGATGGAATTTTGGGCGTCCATCTGTTTTTTGGAGCCGACCTCTCCCTTCTCACCCTGTGCATCCAAATAAAGGATTCTGTCGATAATGAGACCTTCCGGGGGGTGAATAGCCTCGCCCTTCTGGGCAAGGTCGACCCCAGCTGAATCCATGACCCCAGCATTCAGAGGGCTTTGGGGATCCAGATAAACGAGCTGAGTCACGTCATTATTCTGTTTATCCTTCGCGTCGCTCAGCGCAAAGCCGAATTTTTTCGAGAAAGCCGCTCCTTCGGGAAGCTCCGCCGGAGCCGTAAAATCGCCTGCCGTTGCCTCTTCCAGAAGCGCATAGAAACTGTCGGAGAGATAATTATTTTTTATGAAATCCGGACTGAGGACAGACCAGCCAGTTCGGAAAATATAAGCCAGAATGACCACCAGCACCGCCACGGAAATTGCGGAAAAAATCCAGCTCATCAGGAGCAGGCCGCGGTCGCTCAGCTTTCTTCTACTGCTCATGTTCACTGCCTCCTCCGACTTTTCGCTTAATCAGGAAGATCATGCTGTTGGTGATGAGAATGAGAATCATCAGGACAATACCTACGGAAAAACGAATGTCGTAATCCAGACCGGTCGTTTCTTTAAGGCCCGTCAGCATGGTCGATGTCAAGGTACGCGTTGATTCGAAAAGATTGACGCTCGGCCCTGTGTAAGCATTGCCCGCCACCATGGAAACGGCCGTCGCTTCACCGAAGGCCCGTCCCAGGCCCAGCACCAGTCCGCTGAAAATCCCCGAACGCGCCGCGCGCAGGATCATTTTGTAATTGGTCTGCATGGTCGTGGCCCCCACAGCCAGCGAAGCCTGAATTAAAGAATCCGGCACAGCCTGAATCGCGACAATGGCAATATCGGTCATGGTTGGAAAAATCATCATGGCCAGCAAAATCATCGTGGTCAGCATGGCATTACCACCCGCTGTCGTCTGCCCGAAAAGGCCAGCCAGAGAATCGACAAAGCGTGTGATGACGGCTGATGCAAAGACGCCGAAAACCACTGAGGGAATGGACGCCAGCACTTCTACCACTGTGGTCAGGAGGGTGCCCACACGCGGCGGGGCCATACGGGTAATCATCAGCGCCGTAACGACAGAGAGCGGAAAAGACAGCAGAGCCGCACCAAAAGCACTGACCAAAGTGTTCACAATAATGAAGGCCACGCCATAAACCTGATTATCCGCGCGCCAGCGCATACCCAGCAGGAAGTCCCAGATGTTTTGCTGCTCTGCTCCATACGAGGGCAAAAACACCCGAATGCCGCGGCTGGCCACGAAGAAAAATATCAGAATAATCATCAGCCCGGCGAGCCAACCGGCAACCGTAAAGCAGCCACGGGCAAAACGATCCGTATTCTTGATGTTTCGCTGAGCTTTTGTCGGAGGCAGATGAAACATGCCACTGGCTTGATTTGCCTGTAGATTGAGCTTCGGGTCTGTGTGGGGCGTATCGCTTTGCAGCGATGCGTCTTTGTGCTGCATTGTGCTTTGCAGCGATGAGTCTGTGGGTGGCGTAGTGCTTTGCACCAATGAGTCTGTGTGCTGCTGCCCGTTAACTTGCGTCATGCCTGCCTCATCTCCTTTCCGACCGTTTCGTCTTTGCCTGCAAGATCATTATTTGCAACATTTCAGCCCGTATCCTTTCGACCTGATTGATTCGTCTTCCTGTTTTCAACAACGGTTTTATCTCCCTCAGCTTAGGAAAGAAGTTTTAGAGAAAGATCATGTCCATGTAAATTCGAGGTTATGCCGGACAAAAAGGACAGGCTTCTGCTATTCTTTAATGGAAAAGTTTCGAGAAGAAAGTGAAACTTTGTTAGAAGCAAATACGATTAAGAATGTCTTTCATGTGAAGGCCGCTTCTGAACAGCGCTCGACAACAGCTCTGTCAGAAGCCGTTCAGATAAAACAGAGAGCCTGCCGACAGCTTAATTTCTCACAGAGAAAAGCTTTTCACAGATTCTCCCGAAGCCGTTCAGAAAAAAGATAAGCTCATAAGAGGGAACCACGCAAAATGGATACTCCAGAAACAAAATGCCCTATAACAGCTCCAGCAGATGCGGATCAGGCCGAAAAATCATGTGATGTAAAGATGTCTTCTCCAAAAGCCGTTCAAGCAAAAGTCTCCACCTCTCAGAATCCTGCGCCGACCCCCTTATCCGGCAAAGCCAGCTATCGCATTGATAAACTCCTCGCAGCTTCCTGCTGCGGCAGCAGGAAAGACATTAAAAAGCTCTGTCGTGATGGGCGGGTTCGTTTGGGGAATCAGACGATCGGCAATGCCGCGACAAAAGTGAGCGCCGAAGAGGCCAAAGAGCTGCTGCTGGACGGTCAGCCCCTGGAGATCCAGCTCACCTTCTTAATCATGATGAATAAAAGGCCCTCCGTGCTGACCGCCAAAGTCGACCGACGCGAAGCGACCGCCGCTGATGATCTGCCGGAAGAGCTGCTGGAGCGAGGGCTCGTCCCTGTCGGCCGTCTGGACAAAGATACGAGCGGCCTGCTCCTTTGGACTAATGACGGCGCACTGAATCACCGCCTCTGCTCTCCCAGGCATCTCATCTCCAAAGTTTACCGGCTGAGCTACAGCGGCTTGCCCCTGGGCGAGGAAGATGTGCTCAAATGTGCCGCAGGGCTTGCCCTTGATGATGGACCTACCCTCCCCGCTGCCCTGCTTCTGCCGCTGTCGGCGGAAGAAAAGCTCGATCGGGATAATAACCTTGCCAATTTTTCAGGCCAATCTGAACAATATCGCAAGCAAAGCAGCACCAAGGACGCCGAGTCCGAAAAGCTCAGGACAGTTCTCCTCGAGAGCTGCCGCCAAGTTGTCACCGAGCGCCGCAGCCTGGCTGAGGATGAGGCCCTGCTCGTAATCTGCGAAGGTCGCTTTCATCAGGTCAAGCGCATGCTTGCCGCCCTGGGACGCGAAATCACAAGCCTCAAGCGAATCCGCGAAGGCTCCCTGTCGCTTGATCCCCGCCTTGACTCAGGCGAGTGGCGCGCACTCGATGAAAAAGAAAAGGCCTCCCTTTACCTGGAGGCTGGCCTGGGAGTTCCAGAGCTTTGAGCAAGTAGCTTTGCTATGTTTTTTTCGTGATGGGTAGCCACCCTTTTTTCGTGCAACGTAGCAACTAATGGATGCCCACCTTCTTCGTGCCGTGTGACCACCCTTTAACGTGCAACGTTTCAACTAATGGATGGTTTTGCTTTGGTTTTTCTGATTTTCCTGCAACTTAGCAAGTAATGGATGGGCGCACGTGCAAGAATCCAAGTAGTGGATGGTTTGGCGTGCAAGTTCTCCAGTAGTGGGTGGGTAATGAATGATCTGGGCCTTAATTTGCCGAGGCTAACCATCCACTACTTGAAATTTTGTCCGAAATTCTGAAAAACCGAATGAAATGATGGTCTGTAGTCGAGTTAGTCCAGATCCACGCCCCCACTGAGGATAAATTTCCGTAATAGTTGATCGGTTTTCATGTTCACTTTGGGCGGGATCAGTCACGTCCATAAAATGGTGTAAAAGCAGAAAGAGCCAGAGGTCAATCGACTGCGTATAATTTGTAAGTGAGAAAAATAAAACGAGGAAGAAAGACATGGCTCAACTTAATATTACCCTGAATCAAGAAGAGATTCTAGAACTTTTACAAGATTCTCGTCCGGATGC